>Ga0302324_100000493_pt1 | contig 105488 bp, 97 predicted proteins | sample Palsa_T0_1_FD_201949 | JGI IMG/M metagenome (GOLD analysis project Ga0302324, IMG submission 201949) | Peat permafrost microbial communities from Stordalen Mire near Abisko, Sweden - Palsa_T0_1 | ecosystem: Environmental > Terrestrial > Soil > Palsa > Peat permafrost | place: Sweden: Abisko... | reverse complement strand
TCGACCAGGGTGTTCCAGGTCTGCGGGCCGCAGACGCCGTCGACGCGGAGGCCTCGCAAACGCTGGAAGGCCTCGAGCGCGGCGCGCGTTCCGGTGCCGAAGATGCCGTCGGCATCGATGGGCGCGGCCGGGAGGATGGCGGTCAGGCGGTGCTGGACGTCGGAGACCGCGTCACCACGGTCCCCGACGGCGAGCGGCAGGCCTACAGGTAGGCGGAGATCTCCTCGAGCAGTTGGCCCTTGGGCTTGGCCCCGATCAGGCGTACCGCCGGCTCCCCGTCCTTGAACAGGATCAGCGTCGGAATGCTCATCACGTCGAACCGGCGCGTCACGTCCAGGTTGTCGTCGATGTTGAGCTTGCCGATCCGTATCTTCCCGGCCTGCTCCTCCGCGATCTCCTCCAACACCGGGGAGATCATCTTGCACGGGCCGCACCATTCCGCCCAGAAGTCCACCAGAACAGGGACGTCCGAAGCTTTGACATGCTCGTCAAAGGTAGCGTCGGTCAGGGTCTCGATCTTCTCGCTCATGGCAATCTCCTTGTCAGAGGGTGTAACGCCCACCCACCCGGTTCTGTTCCCTGCTCACTCGCCGCGCTCTTCGAGCCAGCGTTCGGCGTCGATGGAGGCCATGCAGCCTGATCCGGCCGAGGTGATGGCCTGGCGGTAGTAGTCGTCCTGCACGTCGCCGGCGGCAAAGACGCCGTCCACGCTGGTGCGGGTCGTGCCGTCGAAGGTGCGGACGTAGCTGTTGCCGTCCAGCTCCAGTTGACCCTTGAACAGAGAGCTGTTGGGCTCGTGCCCGATGGCGACGAAGAGGCCGGTCACATCGAGCGCGGACTCCTCGCCGGTGACGGTGTCCCGCAGCGCGATCCCGCTGACCTTGGTGTCACCGAGGATCCCCGTGATCACGGAATTCCAGCGGAATTCGATCTTTGGGTTCTTGAAGGAGCGCTCCTGCATGATTTTCGAGGCGCGCAGCTCGTCGCGGCGGTGCACGACGGTGACCTTGGAGGCGAAGCGGGTCAAGAAGAGCGCCTCCTCGAGGGCGGAGTCGCCGCCGCCGGCTACGGCGATCTGCTGCTCGCGGAAGAAGAAGCCGTCGCAGGTGGCGCACGTCGAGACGCCGTAGCCGAGAAGGCGGTCCTCGTTGGGGCAGCCGAGCATGAGGGAGCGGGCGCCGGTGGCCACGATGAGCGTGTCGGCCAAGACCGTGGGCTCGTCCGCCCCGGAGTCGCCGATCCAGATCTCGAAGGGCCAGGGCGTGAGATCGACCCGACTCACCTTGGCTGTGCGCAGCTCGGCCTCGAAGCGCAGGGCCTGCGCCCGCATCATCCCCATGAGGTCGGGCCCCATGATCCCATCGACGAAGCCGGGGAAGTTCTCGACGTCGGTGGTCAGCATCAGCTGGCCGCCGGGCTGGTCGCTGGTGGAGGAGGGCTCGCCTTCGATCACGAGGGGCTCGAGCTGGGCTCGCGCCGAGTACAGGGCGGCGGTGAGCCCAGCCGGCCCGCTCCCGATGATGACGACCTTGCGGCGCTCAGGCATCGGGTGGCACGCCACGGCGCGAGTACAAGACGGCGCCGACCGCACAGAAGATCAGCCCAAGGACCAGGTAGGAGGCCCAGATCCGGTGCCCCGCGATGGTGGTCACACGGATGAAGCCGACGCAGAAGAGCACGACGACCGTGATGCCGATGACAGCGATGACGACGCCGAAGACGATGCCCCGCGCCGCGACGATGGCCGGGCGGATGGCCTTGTCGTTGACGGTGGCGACCACCGTGTCGACGGCATCGAGGGCCCGGTCCGACAGCGCGTCAGCAAGATCGTTCTCAGCCACGGCGTGGAGACTACCCGGCCGTCCCGGCTGCCCTGGCAGGGACGATGTAGCAGACGCCCACCGTGTTGGGCCCGGCGTGGGTCCCGACCACCGGGCCGAGGTCGACCGCGACCAGCGGGTGCTCGGTATCGATGTCGGCCAGGCGGGCCAGCACGTCGGGGAAGTCGTCGCAGGCGCCGTCGGCCACGGCCAGCCGCTCCAGCGGGGCGTCGGCCCGCACCTTCGCATTGAGGTAGGCCAGCGCCTTGGCCCGGGTCCGCTGCTTGGACTCCTCGGCCACCTCGCCGTCCTTGAGCTGGATGACCGGCTTGATGTTCAACAGCGAACCGACGAGGGCGCGGGCGCCGCCGATGCGACCGCCCCGCTGCAGGTGCTCGAGCCCGCCGAGCACGCCGTAGATGCGCGTGCGAGGGATGCGGTCCTCGGTGGCGGCGACCAGCTCATCGAGCCCGGCCCCCGCCGCGGCCTCCTCGGCGGCCGCGATGACCAGCAATCCCTGGCCCATGGTCAGTGAGTAGGTGTCGACGACGCGTACGGGCACCGCAGTGAAGGTGTCGGCCGCGGTCATGGCGGAGCCGTAGGTCCCCGACACCTTGGAGGAAATGGTCAGGCAGAGGACGGCGTCGGCACCCTCGTCGGCGGCCTGCTGGAAGGCGGCCTGGAAGGCACCGGGGGAGGGGGCGGCGGTCTGGGGCAGGTCGCCCTTGCCCCGGCAGCGGTCCCAGAACTCGGCAGGTGTGAGCTGGCGCCGGTCCTCGAGTTCGTCGCTCCCGAAGCGGATGGTCAGCGGTACCACGATGAGGTTGTGCTCCTTGACGAGCTGTTCCGTCAGGTCGCAGGCACTGTCGGTGACGATGTGGACGCCGGGCATGCACGAGTCTGCCACGGAGGGGTTGCCGAGCGGTGCTGGTCGGCGGTCCACCCTTGCTGTCACTGCGCCGCACCGGTGTGCAGGCCGAGGAGGCCGGTGCCGTTCCCGGGCGTCGTGGGCAGCGATTCCCCTTCCCGCGACGATGCGACGCGGCGGGTGGCTCCCGGTGGCGGAGCGGGACGCAGCGGACGGAGGGGGCCGCCGGGGCCGTCCGGACCGGCCGGACGCGACGGGGGACGTCGGTGTGTGTCGTGGCGCCGGCCGAGCCAGATCACGACGGCGCCGAAGGTCAGGCCGCCGGCGACCATGGCGCCCACGACCCGGGCCAGCAGCCCGGCGACGCTGGTGGACGCAGAGAAGTTGGAAACCACGAGGACCACGACGGCCATCGGCACGGAGGCGATGAGGACGCGCACCAGCGGGGCCCAGGTCTCGCGCTCGGCCAGGCGGCCGAACCACTGGTGGAACAGGCCGAGCGCCAGGAGCGCCGACACCGTGTAGGCGATGGAGAGCGACAGGGCGAGCCCGCGGACGCCGAGCGAGTGCACCAGCAGTAACGCCAGGACGATGTTCAGGCCGTTCTCCACGAGGTAGAGGTAAAAGGCGAACTTGGTGCGCTGCATCGACTGCAGCACGCGCACGAAGTAGAGGTAGGCACAGAAGCCGGGGAGGCCGAGGGCGAACATGGCCAGCGCGGCGCCGGTGGTCGCCGTCTCGGCCGGCGTGCTGTGCCCGACCCCGAGCAGCAGGGCCACCGCCGGCCGGGCCAGCAACAGCATGCCGACCGCCGAAGGGATGATGAGGGCGAGGACGGCGCGCAGACCCCCCGTCATGCGTTTCAAGAAGGCGGTGCGTTGCCCGGTCGACCAGCGCTCGGCCAGGTCCGGCGTGACGACCGACATCACGGTCACGGCGACGATGCCGTAGGGGAGCTGGAAGAAGGCGTAGGCGTAGGTGTAGGACGACACCGGGTCGGACCCGGCCACGCTGCCGGCCAGGATGGTGACCACGAACAACGCGAGCTGGTTCGCCAACACGAAGCCGAAGGTCCATCCGCCGAGCCGGGTCACGGCGCGCAGTGCGTCGTCGCGCGGGTTCCAGTTCCAGCGCAAGAGCCCCAGGTCGGCCCGGCGCAGGCTCGGCACGAGAGCCACGCCCTGGAGGACGACCCCGAGCGACGTGCCGAGGCCGAGGAGGACGAGCTGGGACCGGTGGTCCTCCACGCTGGCCAGCGAGGCGCCGTTGGAGGTCCAGAGCCCGAACCAGATCAGCATGCCGATGCACACGACGTTGTTGACGATGGGGGCCCAGGCGACGGCGATGAAGCGGCGGCGCGTGTTGAGCAGCGCGGCTCCCAGTGCGAAGAGGCCGTAGGCCGCGATCTGGATCACGAACCAGCGCAGGAAGCCGGTGGCGACCTGGCGCTCGAGCAAAACGCGGTGGAGCTGGTCGGGGCCCGAGTGCGTATCGAGCACGGTGAGGGCGTCGATGAGGAACGGGGCCGCCACCAGCGCCACCAGCGTGGTGCCGAGGAGGACCACCACCGAGACGGTGAGCACGGCCGAAATGGAGTCGAAGGCCTCGCGCTCGGACTTGTTGGACAGCCGGTCGACGAAGACGGGGATGAAGGTGGCCGACAGGATGCCGCCCAGGACGATGTCGTAGAGCATGTTGGGCGTGGTGTTGGCCAGGTTGTAGGAGTCGGCCAGGGTCGTCTGGCCGAGGGCCCACGCCAGGGCGACGAAGCGGAGCAAGCCGGTGACCCGCGACACCCCGGTCCCCGCGGCGACGTAGACGGCCGAGGTCCGCAGGGGCAGGGAGGCCGCGCGGCGGGGGGAGGCCACCGTCAGTGGGCCCGCGGGCGGGCGCGCCGCGCGCGTCGCCAGGTGCGCACCCACCAGAAGAGCAGCACAGCACCGGCGAGGACGGTGAGGGCCACACCGACGAAGGAGATCTCGGTGGCGTGCACCGTGAGCACCGTGCGGGCGATGAGGACCTGGCCGTTCGGCGTGTGCAGGGTCACCTCGATGGGTAGGCGGTCGCCCGAGGTGCGCGCCTGGGCCTCGAAGCGCCAGGAGGTCGTCGGGCGGTTGAGGAGCAGCTGGCGGCTGTCGCCGTTCGGAAAGGTGAACTTGTCGCTGCTGAGGGTGACGACGACCGTCACGGGATAGGGGGCGGAGGAGAGCACGGTGACGGGGATGTCCGCCCGCTGGGACGTAAAGGTCACGGTGCGCTCGGTGGCCAACGTGACCTGGCCTGTGGTGCCGGCGAAGGACCGGGCGTAGGCGGTCAGCGCGTTGGCGCGCGCGGCGGCGCTGAGCCCGCGCTGCTCGGTGGTCAAGAGCGCGTCGCCGAGGACGGTCAAGGTGGCCGGATGCCCGTCCACGGCCAGGCTGAACGAGGACAACTGCGCCCGATCGGTGGCGATGCGGTCCGCGGCGCCGCGTGTGATGCCGTGGTCCGCCGCCCCGGCCTGGAGCTGGCGGACGACAGGCTCACGATTGCCGCCGGCGGGCACCTGTGTGAAGAGCTGGTTGAGCGTCACCGGCCTGAGGATCTGGTTGCCCGAGAGCCCGTCGAACAGCGCGTCCAGGAAGGCGGCCGTGGGCTGCCACCCCGGCGCCGGCGTCACGACGACCCCGCGCGGCGCGCTGAAGAAGGGATTCTCGAAGTGCACGAAGGAGAGCCCGGCCAGCAACTGCTCGGCGCCGAGGACCGGGTTACCCGGAGTTGCGGTGAAGCGCGCGCTGAGGTTGGAGTCGGCGACGGCGGCGGGCACGGAGGCGCCGTGCGCCAGGTCCAGCGTGAAAGGCTGGGCGAAGGTCTGGTTGCTCTCCCCGCCCGAGGAGAGGTCGGCGTCGCTGACGACCACCCCGGACGCCCCGGCCAGATGCAGGCCCAAGGCCAGGCTGGCAGCGTCGCCCTGGGAGAAGGTGGATGTGGTATCCACCCAGGGGCCTGCGTCGGGTTTGAGACCGGCGGCGCGCAGGAGCTGGTCGCCGCGGCCCATCTGCGCGCCGATCTCGTTGGCGATGCCAGCTTCGGAGAGCGCGACCAGGTTGATGGGGACATAGGGCTGGTCGAGCAGCTGATCGCCGCTGAGCCCAGCCAACTGGTCGAGCGCGTGCTCGCCCTGGTGCGCGCGGGCCGCCGCCAGCGCGTTGACCGCCAGCGGGCTCACCGCGAGGGTCGTGGCCACGTCGGGGTGGGCCGCCAACGCAGCGGTGGCCGTGGTGAGGCCGCCCGCCGATACGGGGAGGACGACGCCGACCCGCAGGGGACCCCCGGAGGCGGACATGGCGGCGGGCTGCTGGTACGTCATGAAGGTGGTGAAGCGCGAGAGCGGGGTGGAGGAGCCCGTCCGCTCGAGCGCGACCGACACCGCGTAGACCCCCTGGCATTCGTCGAGGGACGCGTCGCAGCTCATGGTGAGGGTGCCGCCGGGGACACCGGCTGTGCAGATCCCGGGCCCGCTGGGCGGGGCGGTGGCGTCGGCGTCGGGCAGCACGGTGACGCAGGCGCCGGCCGTGAGGCCTCCGACCCCGGCGGTGACGGGGATGTCGGTGACCCGGAGCAGCGGCGTGCTGGTGGGCGTGCCCGCCATCGCTTGCTGCAAGTCGGAAGCGTCGTCGAAGCGCCCGAAGAAGGTCAGGCTGACGTGCAGGACGCTGGCCGCGCCATCGGAGGCAGACACGCCGAGGGTGAGGTTGAACCACGGCTGGGCTGCGCTCACCCATGGGGTCTGGGAGAGCAGGACCAGCGGCGGGCCGCCGCCGCTCGCCTGTTCCGTTCCCCCCGCCGCAGCGGCTCCCACGGTGTTGACCAGGGCTGCGACGGCCAGCGCGAGCGTGCAGAGGGCGGTCTTGGCCCGGCGCGTCGACACAGGGAGAGGCTAGAGGGCGCACTACTGTTAGCGGGTGCAGTCCACGTCGGTGCCCGAGCGGATCCGCCCCTATGTCGAGGCCACCGAAGAGCTGGGGCGTCGATTCGCGGCGGCCGGCCGGACCCTGTATCTCGTGGGGGGTTCCGTACGGGATGCGCTGTTCCCGGGCCCCGCCGGGACTCTCACCGCCCACGATCTGGATCTCACCACCGACGCCCTGCCGGCCGAGACCGAGCGGCTGGTGCAGGGCTGGGCCGACGACATCTGGACGCAGGGCGAGCGCTTCGGCACCATCGGCTGCCGCAGGGGCACGCAGGTCTACGAGATCACGACCCACCGGGCCGAGGTCTACGTGCCCGACTCGCGCAAGCCGGAAGTCACCTTCGGTGACGACCTGGCCGTGGACCTGTCGCGCCGGGACTTCACCATTAATGCGCTGGCGCTCCGCTTGCCCGACATGGAGCTGTTCGATCCGTTCGGCGGCCTGGCGGACCTGGCCGCCGGCCGGCTGCGCACGCCCCTCGATCCGGAGATCTCGTTCGGCGACGACCCGCTGCGCATGCTGCGCGCCGCCCGCTTCGCGGCGCGCTTCTCGCTGCAGCCGGACCCTGCGTTGACGGCAGCGGTGGAGCGCATGCACGGCCGGCTGTCCATTGTCTCGGCCGAGCGCATTCGCGACGAGCTCGACAAGATCGTCATGGTCGACGTGCCGTCGGTGGCGTTGTGGTTCGTCGTGCGCACCGGCCTCGCCGGGGAGTTCCTGCCCGAGCTGCCGGGACTGGCGCTCGAGCAAGATCCGATCCACCGGCACAAGGACGTGCTGGCGCACACACTGGCCGTGGTCGACAAGACGTCACCCAACCGCCTTCTGCGTCTGGCCGCGCTCTTCCACGACGTCGGCAAGCCGCGCACGCGCGCCATCACCGATGGCGGCGTGAGCTTCCACCACCACGAGGTCGTCGGTGCGCGCATGACGCGCACGCGCATGGAGGCACTGCGCTATTCCGCCGCCGACACCGACACGGTGGTGCGGCTGGTCGAATTGCACCTTCGTTTCCATACGTACCGGCTCGGCTGGACCGACAAGGCCGTGCGCCGCTACGTGCGCGACGCCGGCCCCCTCCTCGATCTGCTGAACGAGCTCACTCGTTGCGACTGCACGACGCGCAACGCCGCCAAGGCCAGGGCCCTGGCCCGGCGCATGGACGAGCTCGAGGCCCGCATCGTCGAGCTGGGCGAGCAGGAGGAGCTGCGCTCGCTGCGCCCCGACCTGGACGGGAACCAGGTCATGGAGCTCCTCGGCATCGGGCCCGGGCGCGCCGTCGGGCAGGCGCTCAACTTCCTGATGGAGCTGCGTCTGGACGAGGGGCCGCTGGGCGAGGAAGAGGCGGCCGCCCGCCTGCGGGCCTGGTGGGCCGCGCAGCAGTAGGCGCACCACTCGGCGGGCGGCGAGAGGTGGCCGGCGATAGCGTCGCGGCATGACGAGGATTGCGGCACCAGAGAGCGGCATGGGGGAGCACATCGACTGGGCGCTGCTGCGCCCGGAGATGGCAGCGGGGATGGGGAAGCTGTCGGGGGCCGTCTACGGCAACTCGCAGCTCTCGGTGCGCGAGCGTGAGGCGGCGCGCTGGACCATCGCCCTGATCAACGACTGCGCCGTGTGCCGGGATACGCGCGCCCGGGACGGCGAGTCCGTCGGCGCCGGCGAGCCGTTCTACGCCGAAGTGACCGACTGGCGCGCCGCCACCGGGTTGACCGTACGTGAGCGGCTGGCGGCGGAGTTCGCCGAGCGCTTCGCCATCGACCACCTGGCCATGGGCGACGAGTTCTGGGGGCGCCTGCACGACGCCTTCGACGAGGCGGAGCTGGCGGACCTCACCATCTGCTGTGGCTGCTTCCTCGGCATGGGGCGCACGCTGGCCGTGGTGGGCGTGCGCGCCCCGGAAGAGCGCATCCTCGTCTGAGTCAGTCGACCGGCCAGGTCTCCTGGGGCTCGCCGGCGGCGAAGGACTCGATCAGCTGGTGCGCCACGTCGTCGTGGTACTGCACCGGCGGCGACTTCATGAAGTAGGCCGAGGGGCCTAGGAGCGGGCCGCCGATGCCTCGGTCGAGGGCCAGCCTGGCGCAGCGCACGGCATCAATGATGACCCCGGCCGAGTTGGGCGAGTCCCATACCTCGAGCTTGAGCTCCAGGTTGAGCGGGACGTCGCCGAAATTGCGCCCCTCCATGCGGATGTAGGCCCACTTGCGGTCCTTGAGCCACGGCACGTGGTCCGACGGCCCGACGTGGACGTCGTCGGCGTCGAGGATGTTGTCCTCCAGCTGGCTGGTGACGGCCTGGGTCTTGGAGATCTTCTTGGACTCCAGCCGCTTGCGCTCCAGCATGTTCTTGAAGTCCATGTTGCCGCCGAAGTTGAGCTGGTACGTCTCGTCGAGGGCGACGCCGCGGTCCTCGAAGAGGCGAGTGAGGATGCGGTGGACGATGGTCGAGCCGACCTGGCTCTTGATGTCGTCGCCCACGATCGGGACGCCGGCGTCGCGGAACTTGCGGGCCCACTCGGGGTCCGATGCGATGAAGACGGGGATGGCGTTGACGAAGGCCACGCCGGCATCGAGGCAGGCCTGGGCGTAATGGCGCTGGGCCTGCTCGGAGCCGACCGGCAGGTAGGAGACCAGGACGTCCGCCTTGGCTTCGCGCAGGGCGGCGGCCACGTCCACCGGCTCGGCCGGCGACTCCTCGATCAGCTCGCGGTAGTAGAGCCCGAGCCCGTCGAACGTCGGGCCCCGTTGCACCGTGACACCGAGCTCGCCGACCTCGGCGAAGCGCACCGTGTTGTTGAGGCCGGCTCCGATGGCCTTGCCGAGGTCGGTGCCGACCTTGGTCTGGTCCACGTCGAAGGCGACGACGGGCTCAATGTCGCGCACGTGGTAACCGCCCAGCTCCACGTGCATGAGGCCCGGCACCACGTCCTGGGCGTCCGCGTCGCGGTAGTAGGCGATCCCCTGGACGAGCGAACTGGCGCAATTGCCGACGCCGGCGATGGCGAGGCGGATGGGGCTGGGCATGGACGTATCTCCTTCGGGGTCGGTGAGGCGGGGTGTTTCAGGCCACCGGCTCCGTACCGGCGGTGGCAGGTTCGGTTGTGGCGGCGCGTTCGGACGCGATGAGGGTGTCGAGCCAGCTGATGTCGCGGGCCACGCCGTCGGCGGTGTGCTGCACGACGGAACGGGCGTAGACATCGAGATCGGTGCGGGCATCGGCGGCTTCGCCCAGCCGCTGGACGAGCTGGGCCCGCCGGCGCTCCAGGAGCGCGAGCCGGGCCTGGGGGGCCAGGTGGCGGGCGAAGGCCAGGCGCAAACTGAAGCTGCGGGCGTCCTCGGTGGCGCCGCTCCCGGCCAGCAGCTCGGCGAAGAGCGTGCGGCCGGCGTCGGTGATGCGGTACACCTTGCGGCCCCGGCGCGCCCGGGTGGGGGAGTGACGGCGGGCCCGCAGGACCGCCCGCTCGCCGCTCAGTGAGCCCGTCGGGGGTGCCGGGGTCGGCGACGCCGCGGCAGACGCGGCGCCCGCCCCTTCGGTGGCCACCACCGCACCGGACTTCTCCAGGCGGGTGAGGGCGGGGTAGATGGACCCGAACGAGACATTGGCCAGAAGTCCCAGGTGCTCGCGCAATTGACGGCGAATCTCGTACCCGTGCAGGTCTCGTTCCTCGAGGAGCCCGAGGATGGCCATGTCCAACATGACGAATGAGTATATCGGTTCGATATAGCGACGCAATGCTCTGCGTCACGCAACTGTGGCGTACGTGCCTGATTTGGCGCGTAATTGGTGCCCGGATCCGGACCCGGGGGGTAGCCTGGCCGCCGTGAGCGTCACCTCGGACCCGAGGTCACCATCCCGTGCCGTGAGCCCTGACGTCACGGCCCAGGTCGAGTACCGGATCATCCGCAACGGCGTGGTCCGTGAGGTCGACCGGGGCAAGCTGTTGAAAACCGACGTCTGCGACGCCCATCCCGAGTTGCTCCGGGCGGCCCGCAACGTCGGCCGGCCGACCAAGGAGGTCTGCCCCATCTGTGACGACGGCCGCCTGGTCACGGTGACGTTCGTCTTCGGGGCCAAGCTGCCGCCGGGCGGCCGCTGTCCCGGCACGGCCGCCGAACTGAAGGCGCTCTGCCGCCGGCCCGAGCCCGTGCTCTGCTACGAGGTCGAGGTCTGCCCGGATTGCGCCTGGCACCACCTCATGCGCAAGTACCCCGCCGGCGGCCGGACGCCACGCCAGAAGAAGACCGCGCCGGTCCCGTGAGCGACCGCACCCCTCCGGTCACCGTCCCCTCACTGCGGTCGCGCAAGCGTCGCAACGGCGACACGCCCATCGTCATGGTCACGGCCTACGACGAGCCGGGCGCCCGCATCGTGTCCGACGCCGGCGTCGACATCATTCTCGTCGGCGACTCGGTGGCCAACAACGTCCTCGGCTACGCCGACACGCTGCACGTCGACATCGACGTCATGGCGCATCACACGGCGGCCGTGGCACGTGCCACGCCACGCAGCCTGATCCTCGGCGACATGCCCTGGATGAGCTACCACCTGTCGCCGGACGAGGCGGTGCGCAATGCCGCCACCTTGATCCGCGCCGGGGCCCAGGCCGTCAAGCTCGAGGGCGGGCGTGCACGCCTCCCGGTGGTGGAGGCCATCATCCGCGCGGAGATCCCGGTCATGGGGCATCTCGGTCTGACCCCCCAGTCGGTCCTCTCCATGGGTTACCGGGTGCAGGGCAAGAGCGTCGACGCCGCCAGCGCGCTGCTCGACGCCGCGAAGGCCCTCGCCGTCGCAGGCTGCTTCGGTTTCGTACTCGAGGGCGTGCCCGACGTCCTGGGCGCTGCGGTCACCGAGCAGCTGGACGTGCCGACCATCGGCATCGGGGCCGGCCCGGCCTGCGACGGGCAGGTCCTCGTCTTCCACGACCTGCTGGGCCTGGGCAAGGACGCCCCGCCGAAATTCGTCCGCCAGTACGCCGACGTCGGGCGCATCGCCACGGAGGCCATCGCCGCCTTCGCCGACGACGTCCGCAGCGGGAACTTCCCCGGCGAGGCCGAGACGTACCACGGCCCGGCCGGGCTGGGCGAGGCCCTGAGCTAACGGGCCGAGCCGGGGGCGGCTAACATGACTGCCCGCAACAGACCCTGCTCCTGACCGTCAGGGGCCCGGGCTCGTCCCGGTCCAGAGGGAGGTACGCCGCATATGCGGCCTTACGAAGTCATGGCCATCTTCGAGGCCACCACCGAGCCCACCGTGATTCAGGGCGTGCTCGACCAGGCGCTCGACGTCATCCGGACGACGGGCGGCACTCCCGGCGCCATCGACCGCTGGGGCAAGCGCACCCTCGCCTACGAGGTCAACCACAAGCGCGAGGGGTACTACGTCGTGGTGGAGTTCACCGCCGAACCCGACACCGTGGCCGCCCTGGACCGCATGCTCGGCCTGGCCGACGAGATCATCCGCCACAAAATCGTGCGCCTCCCGGAGCACAAGGCCCGTGCTGCCGCGGCCCAGCCCGCGGCCAGCTGACCGGCCGGCGAGAGGAGCAGAGATGCCGTCAGACAACAGCGTGACCCTGGTCGGGAACGTGACCCGTGACCCCGAGCTGCGCTTCACCAACACCGGACAGGCGAACGTGACCTTCGGCCTGGCGGTCAACCGCCGCTGGCAGAACCGCCAGACCCAGGAATGGGAGGAGGCCACCTCGTTCTTCGACGTCGTGTGCTGGCGCGAGATGGCCGAGAACGTGAGCGAGAGCATCACCCGGGGGTCCCGGGTCATGGTGGCCGGCCGTTTGGAGCAGCGCAGCTGGGAGACCCAGGAGGGCGACCGGCGCTCCAAGGTGGAGGTCGTGGCGGACGAGATCGGCCCGTCGCTGCGCTGGGCCACCGCGCAGATCACCAAGAACGAGCGCCGCGGCCCCGGGGAGTACAGCCGGGGTGGCGGCGGAAGCGGAGGCGGAGGCGGTGGGGGTGGCCGTCCGGCCGCTTCGCCGGCACAACCACAGCCCGCGGCGGATGCCGCACCGGGATACGGATTCGATGAGGAGCCCTTCTGATGGCACGGAACAACCAACGCGGCGGGACGACGTCACGGCGCGCCCCCAAGGATCTCGGACGCCGGGTCAAGAAGAAGCCCTGCGCGCTGTGCCGGGACAAGACCGAGTGGGTGGACTACAAGGATGTCTCCATGCTCCGGAAGTACATGAGCGACCGGGGCAAGATCCGCTCGCGCCGGGTCACCGGTAACTGTGCCCAGCACCAGCGTGCGCTGGCCATGGCCATCAAGACGGCGCGCGAGCTCGTGTTGCTGCCCTACACGCAGCGCACGGTGACCGAGCGTCCGGGTGGTCGCGGCGGACGCGACCGAGGCGAGCGCACGCTCGACTCGGTGCCGACCGAGGCTCCGCGCCAGCGTCGCGCGCCCGATGCACCGGCCGAGGCGGTGCCCGATGCGCCGGCCGAGGCGGTGGCGGACGCCGAGGCCGTTGCCGTTGTGGAGCAGGCGCTGGCCGACGCCGAGGCAGGGGCGGTGGTCGAGGTCGTGGTGGAGCCCGCGGAGACGGGAGCGGACGCATGAAGGTCGTGCTGCGGGACGACGTGGCCGGCGTCGGGCGCCGGGGAGACATCGTCAAGGTGGCGGGCGGCTTCGCCCGCAACTTCCTCCTGCCCGAGGGCCGCGCCATTTTGGCCACTGACGGAGTCGAGGGTCAGGCCCAGCAGATGCGGCGTGGCCGCGACCAGCGCGAGGCCCAGGACAGGGGTGCCGCGGAAGCGCAGGCCACCATTCTGGCCGGCGCCGTGATCCCGATCGCGGCCCGGGCCTCCGGGGGCGGCCGGCTCTTCGGGTCCATCGGCCCGGCCGACGTGGTGGAGGCGATCAAGACCGCCAAGGGCATCGAAGTCGACCGCCGGCACATTCTGTTGCCAGAGCACATCAAGGAGACGGGGTCCTTCGAGGTCAGCGTCGAGCTCTTCCGCGACGTCGCCACCGTCGTGACGATCGAGGTTTCGGCAGCTTCCTGACCAGGGGGTATCCCCCGGTGTGTCACTACCCCATGCCCATTATGGGGACGTGCCGATTTGCGTTCTGCGTGGTCCCCAGTCACTGACCGCTCGTGCACGGCTTATCCACACGCAGGCACGGCTTACCCACACCTATTGGGGCCTTACGTTCCCCAGAGCCCGACCGGCAGAGTAAGTGAGCCGTGGTCCAAGCCTTTGACGACACCCGCCCCCGTCCGCTGCGGACGGCCCCCGCCCCCATGCCGACCGGCACGCGGGTGCCGCCACACGACGTGGAGGCCGAGGAGTCGTTGCTCGGGGCGATGCTGCTCTCCAACGACGCGGCGTCGGTCGGGATCGAGAAGTGCTCGTCGGCCGACTTCTACAAGCCGGCGCACGGGCACATCTTCGGGGCCATCCAGGCGCTCATGGAGCGGGGCGAAGCCATTGACGCGGTAACGGTGACCGACGAGCTGAAGCGCTCGGGGGTGCTCGAGGCGGTCGGTGACCGTTCGATCTTCATTTCGCTGCTGGCCAACACCCCGTCGATCGCCAACGCGCGTCATTACGCCGAGATCGTCGAGGAGCACGCGCTGCTGCGCAAGCTCATCGGTGTGGCCGGGGACATCGCCGACATCGGGTACTCGGTGCCCGAGGACGTCAAGGCGGCCGTCGACGAGGCGGAGCAGATGGTGTTCAACGTCGGCGAGCGCCGGACGGTCGACACCCTGCGCCCGCTGCACGAATTGCTGGGGGCAGGGCTCGACCGCATCGAGGAGCTGGGACAGCGCGGGTCGAGCATCACGGGCGTGGCCACCGGGTTCCACGAGCTGGACAAGATCCTGCTCGGGTTCCAGCCCTCGTCCCTGAACATCGTGGGCGCCCGTCCCGGTATGGGAAAGACCAGCTTCGCGCTCGGCGTCCTGGCCAACGTGGGGCTCCAGTCGCAGCGGCCCGCCCTGCTCTTCTCGCTGGAGATGGGCCATCTCGAGCTCACGCAGCGCCTGCTGGCGTCGGAGGCCGAAGTCAACGGGCAGAGCCTGCAGACGGGCCGTATCCGGACACAGGACTGGAGCAAAATCGGGATGGCCGTCACCCGCCTGTCGAGCGCGCCAATCTTCATCGACGACAACCCGAACGTGACGGTCATGGACATCCGAGCCCGGGCCCGCCGGCTCAAGAAGTCCGAGGGCGATCTCGGGATCGTCGTCGTCGACTATCTGCAGCTGATGACCGGCCGGGGCCGGGCGGAGAACCGTCAGACCGAGGTGGCCGAGATCAGCCGGGGCCTCAAGATCCTGGCCCGCGAGCTCGAGGTGCCGGTCGTCGCCCTGTCGCAGCTCTCCCGGAACCTCGAGTCACGCCAGGACAAGACGCCGCAGCTGTCGGACCTGCGGGAGTCGGGTTCGCTCGAGCAGGACGCCGACGTCGTGCTCTTCATCTATCGCGAGTCCGAGTACAACGACGAGGTGCCGATCGACCGGGCGGACGACGCGCTGATCGAAGTGGCCAAGCACCGAAACGGACCCACCGGCAAGGCGAACCTGCTCTTCTTGAAGCAGTACGCCCGCTTCGAGAACCACCGCGGCGTTTAGGAGGAAGCGGCGGCCGGCAGCACGAAGTGCTCGACGGCGTAGGCGAAACCCTCCTCCTGGTTGCTCCGGGAGACCTCCGTGGCCGCTTCCTTCGCCTGGGGGTCGCCGTTGCCCATGGCGATGCTGAGGCCGGAGTGGTCGAACATCAGGATGTCGTTGGGCTGGTCGCCGATGGTGGCGATCTCCTCGGTCTGGAGCTTGTAGCGCTCGGCCAGGTACAGGGCGACCGCTCCCTTGTTGGCCTGCGGGTGGGTGACGTCGAGGTAGTAGGGCTGGGAGGCCGCCGCCGTCAGGTGGTCACCGAACTTCTCGGCGGCGGCCTTGGCGGCCTTGTCGATGGCCTCGTGGTCGTCACTCACGCCGACCATCTTCACGACGCCCTCCGTCAGCCCGTCCAGGCCCCTCTTCATCACCTTGGGCGCGAACTTGACCGTCCAGGCTTCCCGGTCGACGTGGGGGCCTTCGGGGCCGGGGACGTACCAGTCGGCGCCGCGGTAGAGCCAGACCGCGAGGTCGAAGGACTTCATGTGGTCGGACACCGGGACCACCAGGTCCTGGGGGATGACGCGCTGTTCGAGCACGTTCATGTCGTTGTCCACCAACAGGCCGCCGTTGAATGCCGCGATCGGGGTCTCGAGCTGCAGGGGCACTATGAGCATCTCCATGCCGCGGGGCGGGCGCCCGCTGGTGATGGCGAAAAGGACGCCGGCCTGGTGCAGGCTGCGCACGGCGGCGACGGCGTCGTCGGTCAGGATCTTGTCCTGGGTGACGAGCGTCCCGTCCACGTCGGCCAGGAAGAGGCGGATGGGTGGGTGGTCGGTGGCGATCCGCTGATGGTAGGCGCCAGGCCGCGCATCCGTGGCCATGAAGCCGGGTATACCCACCCCATGGCCCACAACACCATTCCCGACAGCCACCGCGACCTCCTGGAGGGCGACGTCCTCACGCTGGCCACGATCGGCGAGGACGGCTACCCCCAGCTGTCCGAAGTGTGGTTCGTCACCGAGGACGACCAGATCGCCATGTCGCTCAACACGCGGCGTCAGAAGGTCAAGAACATCGAGACCGAACCGGCCTGCACGGTGTTGCTCCTCGACCTACAGAACCCGTACCGCTACCTGGAGATCCGGGGCACCGCCGTGGTATCGCCCGACGAGGACGGCGCCTTTGCCGAGAAGGTCGGCGCCAAGTACCACGCCGACCTGCGCGAGTACGACGCACCCGGCGACCGCCGCGTCATCGTCCGGATCGTCCCCGTCCGGGTCAACGCGGTCGCCATTCGCGGCTAGGCGGTCGTCAGGAGTGCGCCGCCGCCAGTGTGCGCCGGCGCACCCGGCTCGCCGCCGCCGCTGCGCCGAGAAGCAGCAGTGCCAGCGCGAGCCACGGCGAGAGGACGGCGGCGAAGACCACCACCACCGCCAGCTCACAGGCCACGACGACGCGTCGCACCACGGCGCCGGCTCTGGTGAAGCGGCGATGGAACTCGGCGAGACCGGCGGGACTGGTGATCCCCCGCCCGAGCAGGACGGCCAACCCGCGCACAAGCCCGAAGAGCAAGCCGATACCTAGCGCGGTGGCGGGACCCGCGGTCAGGGCCGCCAGCACGATCATGAGGTAGAGCGCGGCCGTCTTGATGTAGGTCACGAGGCCGGCACCGATCTGCCAGCCAAAGCCTGCGCCGTAGACCCACGGGCGGAACTGATCGAGCCAGCGCTCGTTGACCTGACGCGAGTGGAAGGGCAACCGGAAGCCGCCGACACGCGAGTCGGATGCGGCGGCCAGCACGGCGGCGGCGCACGCCGTGACGGCGAGGGTCGTCGTCGTGGGAGCAGCAGCACGCACGCCCAAGGCAAGGGCGGCCATGGCGAGACCGAGCGACGCTCCGCCCGCGGTCCCGCCGGCGATGAACCAGAGCGCCGTGGTGCGGTAGCGGTGGCCCCGTCCCCGTTCGGCCAGTGGAGTGACGGTAGCCAGCATCGACACGCCGCAGGGCGACCAGGTCGAGCGGGCTGCCGCCACCACGGCGACGACCGCGGCAGCCACGGTCAAGAGGGTGGTCATGGCTGCTCCCTTCGTGTCAGGCCGGCGATCCGAGGAAGGGGGCGCCGCCGAAGGCGAAGATCCCCCCGTCCTTGGCCACGAGCCAGTAGCCGGCGTCGTTGCCGAACGGCGCGATGCCGACCACGGGTTGATTGAGGTGGATGGAACCGGTCGATCCGTCGAACACGGCGTCGCCGTAGGCGAAGATCCCCCCGTCCGCCGCGACCAGCCAGTAGCCGCGGCCGGTCGGGGTGGCCGCCATCCCCACCACCGGCTGGTTGAGGTGTCGCCCGCCCATGGAACCGAGGAACACGGCGTCGCCGTAAGCGAAGATCCCCCCGTCCGCCGCGACCAGCCAGTAGCCGCGGCCCGTCGGGGTGGCCGCCATGCCGACCACCGGCGCGTCGAGGGGCCGGCCGCCCTTGGAGCCGTAGAACAGGGCGTCGCCGTAGTCGAAGATGCCCCCGTCCGCCGCCACGAGCCAGTAGCCCTGACCGCTCGGCGAGGCTGCCATGCCGACCACCGGCGCGTCGAGGGGCCGGCCGCCCATGGAGCCGAGGAACGGTGCCCCGCCGTAGTCGAAGATCCCCCCGTCGGCGGCGGCCAGGAAGTAGCCGCCCGTCTTGCACGTCGCCACGGCCACGATCGGGGCGTCGAGCGTCAGGCCCGAGGCGTCGCCGTCGTCGGGGAAGTCGCCGTACCCGAACAGCCGGCCGAACGCGGTGAGCACGGCATAGCCTCCACCGTCAGCGCTGGGGACCAGGCCGACCACCTGGCAGTTCGTGGCCGGCGAGGTGCACAAGGGGGCCGGTGGGGCCGTCGTCCAGCACGGCTCGTTCTGCTCCGCCGTGCTGTTGTCGACGGCGACGGCGGTGGTGCAAGAGGGATCGACGGTCCAGGGCGGCACGCACGCAACGACGCGGCAGACGATGCGCCCCATGCAGGCCACGTCCTGGTTGCACTGCCCATAGCGGAACTGCAGGCACCCGGTCAGGTAGGAGTCGCAGCCCAGCGGGCCACAGCCGCAGTTGGTCCCGTCGCAGCCCGGCTCGCAGAACGGGAAGCCACCGCCGCAGCCGCTGTCGCACGAACAGGTCGCGTTGCAGTCCATGTAGTAGCGGGGACCGCCGCAGTACGAGGAGTTGTCCGCCACCCACCAGCCGCCCATGATCGTGTTCTCCGGGCAGAAGTTGGCGCCGCCGACGGCGCAGCAGAACTCCGAGAACCCCGAGCAGCAGGTGCTGCCGCAGCCGCAGCCCGCGTTGCCGCACTCGCAGATGGAGCCGTAGGCCGTCCCCGGTCTGAGGGCCAGGTCCAGGCCGGATCCGACGGCCACCGCGCTGCCCACGAAGGCCGAGCGATTGATGAGACTGCGCCGGGACAGGCGTCCCTCGAGCGCCCGGGCCGTGCGCGCCACCAACGCGGTCGAGATGCTCACGACGACTGGACGGGAAGCGGGCGGCCCAGGCGTCGCGCCGCAGTGAGCGCGGCCAGGGCAGAGAGGGCCAGCGCGGTGAGCCAGAGCCCCACCGCGCTGACGAACAGCAGCGGAAACCCGGCCCAGGGCTGGTGCCCCAGCTGGGTCACGAGTGTGCCGCGGGAGGGGGCGCCCACCGCGACCACGAACGCGGCGGCGGCCAGCACCAGGTCGAGGACCAGGTGCAGCACGGTGGGCGGGGTGTCGGGGCGTCCGAAACAGCCACAGGTGGCCAGTGGGCCGCCGCGCCGGCGAGCGTAGGCCACCACGCCGGCGAAGCAGATGTAGGAGAGCGCGACGAGGAGCGCGGTGACCGGACGGGGCACCGCCAGGGCGAGGGCACCGAGCGCGGCTTCCGTGAGGGCGCCGACCCGGACGATCCACCGCGCTCGGCCGAACGAGGGCGGGCGCAGCACCAGTGCGGCCAGGGCGCGGGCCGTGTCGTCGGCGCGCGCCGCCTTGGCCACCCCGGCGACTACCAGCAGGCCGGCCGCGATCAGATACAGGCCGATCAGTTCCACGCGGGACTCGTGGGTGGGAGGCCGGACACCGCAGGGCTCAGCGTCAACGACGACAGCAGCGTGTTCACCCGGGGGACGAGTACTGGGCGTAGGGCATGGCTCCCGAGCACGGCGTAGAAGGAGAAGGGCCGCCCGGACTCGGTGAAGAACCACTGCGTGCCGGACTGGCCGGGGATGCCCCTCCGCAGCGTCATGGGGGAGAAGTCGGCCTCGGAGAAGCCGGCGGGCCGGCCCTGCCGGGCGAACAGCGCTGTGCCCAGGCTCTCGGGGCCGTACTCGAACAACGTGGCGAACACATCGGAGGGCCCCATCAAGGTGACGGCCCCGCTGCCGAAGTCACCGGTGTCGTCGGGGATGGGGAACGTGGCGAACTGGCCCACCGGGTAGGTCACGCCCACGGTGGCTGGGCGCACGAAGATCCGCCCCTCGAAGCCGTCGGGGAGGCGCGTCACGATGCCGTGGGCGCTGATGGTGGGCACCTACTCGGCCGGCACAGCGCGACCGTGCGGGAACACGTCGTCGAGCGTGCGCGGGTAGAGGCTGGGGTCACCCGGGAGGATCCCCGCCGCCGCCAGCACGTCGTCCGCCGCCGCTTCGCGGGCCGGTCCACTGAGCGACTCCTCGCCGCGCCCTTGGCCGCCGCCACCGGCATGGCTGCGGTCGTGGTCGGCCCGCCGGACCAGTTCGGCCAGCTGCTCCACCTGGCTGGCCACGCCCTGCCCGACTTTACGTCCGGTGGCTCCGTCGACCAGCACGAAGAACGGTGAGCCAGGGACCTGGTAGTCGACCCAGGCGTCGGTCGACATGACCACCGGAACGCGGCCGGTGGTGCGCGAACGCACTTCGGAGGGGACCTCGCGGTCGGGGCCCTTGGTGACGATGACGACGCGCGTGGGGTCGGGCAGCTGCAGGCGCCCCGGCTCCTGCAGCGCATCCCAGAAGGCGGCGCACCCGGTGCAGCCCGAGGAGAGGAAGCCGAGCAGCGTGAGGTGGTCGCTGTTGTCGACGGCGATCGCGCGCGCATCGCCCGATGGCGTCACTCCGGCGATGCCGGGCGCCGCGCCGAGCGCGGGCGCCGACACCGGGGTGGTCAGGTCCACGGGGACGGCAGCTGGGGCAGCTGAGGGGTCCCCGACCCCGACACCGAGCTCGTGCAGGGAGCGCAGGATGTCGGCATGGCTGCGTAACAGCCCTGCCACCAGGATGCCCAGCAGCAGAACCACGAACGTCGAGACAATGACCAGTGCGACCACGGCGCCTCCCTTTACCGTCGTACTCAGTATCCATCCGGGCCCGGCCCGAGACGCGGCACTGCTGCCCCGGCGCGGGGGAGATTCCTCGGGCATACTCCGATCCGTGCCGGTCGACGATCTGTTCCTGCCCGAGCCTCAGCCGCGCCGGGTGCGCTACACGGTGATTTCGGTGGACGACCACGTCGTGGAGCCCGCCCATACGTTCGAGCACCGTCTGCCCACTGCACTGGCGGACCGCGCCCCCCGCATCGTCGAAACGCCGGAGGGCCATCAGGTGTGGGAGTTCGAGAGTCAGCGGTACACGCAGGTAGGGATGAACGCCGTGGCCGGTCGCCGGCCGGAGACCTACGGCCTGGAGCCATTCCGCTTCGACCAGATGCGACCCGGGTGCTACGACGTCGACGCCCGCGTCCATGACATGGACATCAACGGCGTCTGGGCTTCGGTGAACTTCCCGTCCATGATCACCGGCTTCTGCGGCCGCGTCTTCTTCGACGCCCAGGACCGGGAGCTGGGCCTGGCCTGTGTCAGGGCTTGGAACGACTGGCTCTTCGAGGAGTGGTACAGCACCCACCCCGACCGCATCGTCCCGCTCGGCATCACCTACCTAGCCGACCCGGAGCTCGCGGTAGCCGAGATCCGCCGCAACGCCGAGCGTGGCTTCACGTCGGTCACCTTCCCCGAGCGCCCGCACGAGATCGGCCTGCCCTCCTTGTGGGACCGGGCGCACTGGGACCCGATCATGGAGGCCGTCGTCGACACCGACACCGTGGTCTCCCTCCACGTGGGCAGCTCGGGCCTGACCCCTCCACCCCCCGGTGCCGGAATGGACGCCCTGCAGCTCGGCGCCACGCTCTTCGGCCAGTTGTCGCTGATCGCCTGCACCGAATGGCTGTGGTCGGGCTACCCCTTACGGCTCCCGACCCTGAAGGTCGCGATGAGCGAGGGCGGCATCGGCTGGGTCGCCATGCTGCGCGATCGGCTCGAGAACATCGTCGATCGATCCCGCTACGGGCTCGGATGGGACGTGCGCCCGGCCGACGTCCTGCGACGCAACTTCTGGTTCTGCACCATTGACGATCCGTCGACCATCGACACCCGCCACGCCATCGGTGTCGACCACATCATGGTGGAAGTCGACTACCCCCACGGCGACAGCACCTGGCCCGACACACAGGATGTCATTGAGAAGTACTGGGGGCACATTCCGGCCGACGAGCTGCGCGCCATGTGCAGCGAGAACGCCGCCGCGCTGTACCGCCATCCGCTGCCGGACACCGTCCTGCCGCGCTGAGAGGAGCCGACCATGTTCACACCCACCGCCGAGAAGCTCGTCCCCGACCTCACGCCGCGCGAGGAGCTCGTGGTGCTGGCCCGCGCGCTGTGGCGGGAGGGCTACAACGACCATCTGGCGGGTCACATCACGATCAACCTGGGTGACGGCACCCTGCTGTGCAACCCGTGGCTCCTCACCTGGGCCGAACTCCGCCCGTCCCAGGTGCTGCGCATCGACCTCGACGGGCGTGTGGTCGAAGGGGACTGGCCCGTCCCGCTGGGGATCCCGCTCCATCTCGAGCTCCACAAGCTGCGCCAGGACGTCGGCTGGGCCGTGCACAACCACCCACTTTTCGGCACGGTGTGGGCGGACATGGGGGAGGTGCCGCCGATCCTCGACCAGAGCTCCGCGCTCGGGGGCGGAAAGCTGGTCGTGGTCGACGAGTACGAGGGTCCCGTCAACGACGCCTCGAGCGCTCGCTCGGCGGTGGAGAAGATGGGCGACGCTTCCATGGCACTCCTGGCCGGGCACGGCGTGTTCGTGCTGGGCGGCTCCGCCCGCGCCGTGCACCAGCGGGCGGTGGCCTTGGAGCAACGGTGTCAGCACGCCTGGTACGCCCGGGCGGCCGGCGGCGCCGGGATCTCCCGCGTCCCGCAGGCCTTCGTCGACCTGGTCGCCCAGAGCGACGGCGAGGGCTTCATCGGCTTCTGGGAGGCGGCCGTGCGCGCCGAGCTGGCCGCCGATCCCGACCTGCTGGACTGACTGACTATGTCGGCGCCGTCCCGAAGACGTCGTTCAGCTCCATGGGCACCGGAGTATCGAGCTGCGCGTACGTGCACGAGGCGGGCTCGCGGTCGGGACGCCAGCGCACGAAGGACGTGGCGTGGCGAAAGCGGTCGTGTTGCAGGTGGTCGTAGGAGACCTCGCACACGGCCTCTGCCCGCAGCGGCTCCCAGGTCATGTCCTTCCCGGCGTTCCAACGGTTCCCGCCGCCGGGAGCCCGGCCGGTCGTCTGGGCCTCGGCCCACCGCGCCCAGGGGTGGTTTTCCAGTGCGTGGTCCCGGTACGGCTCGAGCTCGGCGACCAGCTCGCGCCGACGCGCCACGCTGAAGCCCGACGCCACGCCGACGTGGTGCAGCGTGCCGGAGGGATCGAACAGGCCCAGGAGCAGCGAGCCCACACCGGCACCGTCCTTGTGCGTGCGGAAGCCGGCCACCACGCAGTCGGCGGTGCGCTGGTGCTTGACCTTGACCATCGCCCGCTTGTCGGGCTGGTAGGTGAGCGCGCCGTCCTTGACCACGACGCCGTCGAGCCCGGCGCCCTCGAAGCGCGAGAACCAGTCCGCTGCCACGTCGGGGTCGTCGGTGACGGGTGTGAGGTGGATCGGGGGATGCGACTTCCGAAGGGCCTTCTCGAGGGCGTGGCGGCGCTCGGCGTAGGGCTCATGGAGCAGCGAGCGGTCCCCCTCGGCCAAGAGGTCGAAGGCGACGAACGAGGCCGGCGTCGACGCGGCGAGCTGGCGGATGCGCTTCTGGGCCGGATGGATGCGCTGGGACAGCGCGTCGAACTCCAGGCCTTCGGGACCGGCGATGACGATCTCGCCGTCGAGCACGCAGCGCGGCGGCAGCTCTCCCCGCAGCGCCTCGACGAGCTCGGGGAAATAGCGCGTCAGCGGCTTCTCGTTGCGGCTGCCCAGCTCGACGTCGTCACCGTCGCGGAAGACGATGCAGCGGAAGCCGTCCCACTTCGGCTCGTAGAACAGCCCGGGGCCACGGGGCAGCTCGCGGGCGAGCTTGGCCAGCATGGGGGCGACCGGCGGGCGGACGGGGAGCGTCACGGCGGGTCAGCCTCGTGGGCTCCGGCCCAGGCCAGGAGCTCATCGGCCGCGCTGCGGTTGACGATCCGCTCCGGCGGCACTGCGGCGTCGGCGGCCTTGGCGCAGCCCCGCCCGAGCCAGCCGAGTTGGCCCGGCGCGTGCGCGTCGGTGTCGATGGCGAAGGAGCAACCGAGCGAGACCGCCCGGCGCAGCAGATCCTGGGGCGGGTCCTGGCGCTCGGGCCGCGAGTTGATCTCGACCGCCGTGCCGGTGCGTGCACAGGCACCGAACACCGCATCGGCGTCGAAGGTCGACTGCGCCCGGCCGCGCCCGGTAATGAGCCGCCCCGTGCAGTGGCCCAGGATGTCGGTGTGCGGGCTCTCGATGGCGGCCAACATCCGCTCGGTCATGGCAGGCGCTTCCATGCGCAGCTTCGAGTGCACGCTGGCCACCACGACATCCAATTCGGCCAGCAGGCCGAGCTCTTGGTCGAGCGAGCCGTCTTCGAGGATGTCCACCTCAATGCCGGTCAGGATCCGGAAGGGCGCCAGCTCCTCGTTCAGCTCGGCCAGCACGTCGAGCTGGGCCCGCAGACGCGCGGCATTGAGCCCGTGGGCGACCGTGAGGCGGGCACTGTGGTCGGTGAGTACCAGATACTCGTGGCCCAGCGCGCGGGCAGCCTCGGCCATGGCGCGGATCGGGCTGCCCCCGTCGGACCAGTCGGAGTGAGAGTGGCAGTCGCCCCGTAACGAAACCAGGAGCTCCCGGGCCGCCGCATCGAGCTCCACGTCATCGTCAGGCGTCTCCTCCAGTTGCCGCAGGCGCTCAGGCACCTTGCCGTCGAGCGCCTCGGTGATGACCAGCGCGGTCGACTTCCCGATCCCCTCGACGGTCTGCAGCCGACCGGACCGGGCCAGCGTGCGGAGCGTGTCGGCATCGAGGTCCGTCACGGCGCGTGCGGCGTTGCGAAAGGCCCGCACCTTGTAGGTGTCGGCACCGCTGCGCTCGAGCAGGAAGGCGATGCGGTCGAGGGCGTCGAGGGGCTCCACTGCTCAGTCCTTCTTGGCCCGGCTGGGAGCGACCCGAGGGGGCTCGTCAGGCATCTTCGGGTACTGCGGCGGCCACGGAGCGTCGTGCAGGCCTGCTTCCCGGTCCCGCTCGGCCAGAGCCAAGAGCGGTTCGATCGACTGCGGGCGGCCGGCGATCCCGGCCCAGGGGTCGCCGCGTCGCCGCACCAGCTCGGGCACGCTGCGGATGGTGAGGTCGTTCGGGACCACCGTCTCGACCTCCTCCCAGGTCAGCGGTGTCGAGACCTGGCCGCCGGTGCGGGGCCGGGCGAACCAGGCGCCGAAGACCGTCTTATGGGGCGCATTCTGGTTGAAGTCCACGAAGACGCGGCTGCCGCGCTCCTCCTTCCACCAGTCGGCGGTGATCAGCGCGGGAAAGCGACGCTCCAGTTCGCGGGCCAGTGCGACCGCGGCGGCGCGCACCTGCACTGAATCCCAGCGCGGCTCGAGCCGGAGGTACACGTGCAGGCCGTTGTTCCCCGTCGTCTTCGGATAGCCACGCAGGCCGAGCTCCTCGAGCAGATCGCGGCAGAGAAGGGCGACAGCGCGCACCTCGTCGAAGCCGATGCCGGTTGTCGGGTCGAGGTCGATGCGCAGCTCGTCGGCGTGAGCTGGATCGGCGGCGAGGTAGGGCCACAGGTGGAGGCCGATGCAGCCGATGTTCACGGCCCACACGACATGGGCGATGTCGGCCACGACGAGCGCATTGGAGGTCGTGCCGTTGGGGGTGGAGACGGTCGTCGACTGCAACCAGTCCGGTGCGCCGGCCGGAATGCGCTTCTGATAGAAGGACTTGCCGGTGGCGCCGTCGGGGAAACGCTGCAGCATGGCGGGGCGCCCGCCGGCGGTGTTGAGCAGGTGGTCGGCTACGTCGAGGTAGTAGGAGACGAGATCGAACTTCGTGGCATCGAGGGCGGGGAAGTACACCTTGTCCGGGCGGGAGACGCGCACCTCGCGGCCGCCCGCGTCCACCATCAGCTCGTCGTCTCCTGGCACCGCCTTCGACTCTAGTGAGGGGTCGCCGGGCCAGGGCTGGCCCGACCCTGGGAGGGCTAGGCGTCCTGGAGCTGGGACGGGGGGAGCAGGATGCCGCGCCGCAGGAGCTCGCGCTCCAACCGGGCCCGTTCGCGCCGTGGGCTGTCGAACCACTCCGGAGTGGCGCGCACCTCGAGTGACTCACACAGTCTGATCAGTGCGCCGTCGTAGGAGAGTTCCCTGGCCAGCGCTTCCGCCACCGGAGCCGCTGAGGGCGCCGCGTGCAGTCTGACCCGGGAGTCCACGAGCTCGGCCAGCAGCAGGTCGTCGGACCGCTGGCGCTCCTCACCCTCGTCCAGGGCCCAGGAAAGAAGCTCGCTGTACATCACCACGACACAAATGTTGCACCGCCGTCGCGGAGGTCGCTAGGGCTGAACGTCATGGTTTGGCAGGGCTGAACGTCCTGGTTTGGCGGGTTTCCCGATCGCTAGCTGAGGAGGGAGTCCAGGGCCCGACCGAAACCGTCGGGCCATTCGGCCAGCTCATCGGGTGAGGTGACCTGCAGGGGGGCTGGCGCAGTCAGCACGGGGAGCGCGGTCAGGCGGGTCGTGCGCTCCCTGACCCGGGCCGAGAACAGCCTTCCCAACCGTCGGTTCCGCGTCGACCCCAGCACGATGGCGTCGGCCGACCGCTCGAACGCGGCGCTCACGATCCGCTCCGGGACACTCCGGTACGACGACACGCAGACCGATGCGGAGGCACGTACCCCGGCGTCGACCAGCTGCTGGACGGCACCGGAAACCAGGGCGGTCGACTCCGTGCGCGAGCGCAGCGTCACCCCGTGGCCACCGACGAGACGCTCGTTGACGTGCAGCACGTGGACGCCTGCCCCGGTGCGACGGGCCAGTGCGGCTGCGAAGAGGGTGGCGACCTCACCGGCGGGCGAGTCGTCGAGAGCGAGAAGGAGTCGGTCGAACATGGGCGTTCCTGGCTCTTGCCCCTGAAGAGGGGATTGTTTCCTGCATATTAACGCAACGGTCCTGCTTGGCCTGGGTCGGCGCGAGGTCGGCAGCCGGGACGGCGAGGGGGGAGGCGGATCTCGGCGCCGTTTCGCCGATATTTCTGAACCGTGAACTCTGGCAAAGTCACTTGCCTCTGAGGCAAGTCAGGCCCAGAATCCCCGGATGGAACTCGACGAAGCGCTCTCCTTCCTCGCCGAGAGCCTGCGCGAGGAGCGCAGCCGGGCCGGTCTGACGCTGGAGCAACTGGCCGAGCGCGCCGACCTCTCCACAGCGCACCTCTCCCGCCTGGAGTCGGGCGACCGCCAGCCCTCAGTGGCAGCACTCATCTCGCTGTCGAGGGCGCTCGGGGTGTCGATGAGCACCTTGCTCGGTGAACGCCGGGGTACGCCGGCCATCGCGGCGTACCCGGCCGACCGGGCGACCCACGAGGCCAATGGGCTGACGATCGCACCCTGTAGCGGCTTTCCGGGCTCGTCGACGCTCGAGGCGTTGCAGATCAGCATCAGTGCGGACCGAGCGCCCTCGGAGCCGGCCCGCCACCGCGGCGAGGAATGGATCTACGTGGTGAAGGGGCAGCTCCGGCTGGAGTTCGACGGACAGGTGCACCTGCTCCATGCCGGCAGCACCGTGCACTTCGACGCCAACCGCCCACACCGGCTCGGTACGGAACACGGCACCGTCGAGGTCATCGTCGTTGCGGCCGACGCTCCCAACGACTTCCGAAACCACCCGTTGTTCAGCGCATCCATCGGCGACCACTGAGGAGACCAACAAATGACCATGCTGACCGAGCTCGAAGGAACCGGGGAGAAGTTCTCTCTCGACAGCTTGCTGGACGTGCGGGCGCGCACGCGCAAGGCGGTGCACCTGATCGCCGACCAGGTGCGGCCGGGCATGTCCGAGGACGAGGCGAAGTCCATCGCCCGCGACATCCTCAAAGGCCTGGCGATGCGCCGCGGCTGGCACCACATCATCGTCCGGTGTGGACCCAACACGACGAAGGACTTCATGGAGAAGTCGGACCCCGGTGTGGTCCTGGGCGACGACGACATCTTCTTCGTCGACATCGGCCCGATTTACGGTGAAACCGAAGGCGACGCGGGCGACACGTTCGTCTTCGGATCGGATCCCGATCATCTCCGGGCCAAGAAGGAGGTTCGGCAGATCTGGGACGAGGTCCGGGAGGAATGGTTCACCAACGGCAGCAGCGGGCGCGAGCTCTACGACTACGCCGTCGCCACCGCGGCGGGGTACGGGTGGAACTTGAACATGGATCTGTCCGGGCATCGCCTGTCCGACTTCCCCCATTCGGCCCACTACGACGGGCCGCTGGCCGAGGTCGAGTTCCGGCCGAACCCGAATTTGTGGGTGCTCGAGATCGCCATCGCCCACCCTGAGCGAAAGTTCGGCGCGTTCTACGAAGACCTCCTGCTCGAAGACCAGTCATTCCCCGACTGAGCACCGGGGTGGTCGACAGCAAGCAATCCATTCGAGATCAAGACAAGGAGAGACGATGACAATGAGTGCAGGCACCAAGGACGTCTCGGCCATGCAGAAGATGCATGGGTTACGGACAAACGTCCTCGGCTTCCCCGCCCTGTTCGCGCAGTCGGTCGCGCTGATATCCCCGACCATGACCGCCGTGCTCATCATTCCGCTGGCCTTCGCCAGCGCGGGACAGGGGACGTGGCTGGCCTATGCCTTCGGCACCGTCATGCTGCTCTTCGTGGTCTTCTGCCTGAACCAGTTCGCCAAGCGATCGTCGTTCGCGGGCTCCATGTACGCCTACACCGCGAAGGGGCTTGGACCCAGCGCGGGAGTGTTCTCCGGCTGGACACTGATCTGGGCCTACTATTTCATTGCCGTGGCGGGCTTGTGCGGCTTCGCCGTGTTCTGCGCACAGCTCCTCTCGGCGTTGGGGTACCACGGATCCGTCCACCCGATCGTCTTCTTCGCCATCAGCGCGGCGGCCTGCTGGCTGGTCGCCTACAAGGACATCCGTGTCTCATCCATCCTGACCCTGGTCTTCGAGGGCGCGTCCGTGGCGTGCATCACTGCTCTGGCCTTTGTCATCCTGTTCAAGCACGGCTTCGTGGTGGACACGAAGCAGCTCAAGCTGAGCGGCGTCGACGTGCGGGGTATGGGCCTGGCGGTGGTCGCCTGCATCTTCTCGCTCGTCGGATTCGAGAGCGCCACGACTCTCGGTGGCGAGGCGAAGAATCCACGCCGCAACGTCCCGCGTGCGGTCATCGCGAGCCTGATCATCACGGGCTTGTTCATGGTCTTCATGGCCTACGTCGAGGTGGGGGGCACCAATAACTACGGCAGCTCCTGGACGAGCGGCCCGCTGATCTACCTGTCGGCGCTCTACGGCGTGTCCTTCTTCAAGATCCCGATCTGCATCGGGGCCATGGTGAGCTTCTTCTCGCTGTCGCTCTCGTGCCTCAACGGTGGCTCGCGGATCATGTACCCCATGGCCCGCCACGGCATCTTCTCGGGGCACCTTGGCCGGGCACACGCCACCAACCGCACGCCGCACGTGGCGGTGACCGTGTACATCGGCATGATCTTCGCCCTTCCGGCGTTCCTCATGATCTTCACCAACCCGCTCACGGCCTTCGGCGATGCCGGCACCTTGGCTGCCTTCGGCTTCTTGGTGGCCTACTACCTCATTACCGTGGCGGCGCCGGTGTACCTCAAGAAGCTGGGTGAGTTGCGCCCCCGCAATGTGGTCCTGGCCTCCGTCGCCGTGCTCTGCCTGCTCGTGCCTACCATCGGCAGCTTTTACCCGATGCCGGCATGGCCGGTGGACCTGTTCCCCTACATCTACCTGGCGTACATGGCGGTGGGTGGGACCTGGCTGTACATCGTCAACCATCGTCGGCCCGGGATCCTGGCCGACATAGAGGCCGACCTGGAGCGTGCGCCGGAACTCATCGCCGAGGAGGGCGTGGAGATCGGCGAGATCGCGCCACAACCGGCGATGGCGTGAGGCCGGGGCAACGAGTCGCCCGAGATTTCCGGGGCATGAACTCGGGCCGTTCCGCTTGTTCTGCCGGCGCCGGAGCGCCAGTATCGACAGGGTCAGGTTCGCCGGTTTCTCCAGCGCCGGCGCCCTGACGACGGACAGACAGACAGCGCAGCAGCGGGACCCAGGTTCCGTCAACGACCCGCCCGACTCCCCTTGGGCGGGTCGTTGCGCGCCCGGGGGTCAGATGAAGTCGGACAGTCCCTCCCACCCTGCCGGCGGCGGGGCCAGGCGCCAGAACTGCTCGGGGACCCGCCCCTCCATGCGGGCGCTGAGCGCGTGGTCCTGTTCGAGCGGCGCGATCTGTGACGTGTAGCACCAGATAGCGCGTCGCTTGCGCTCCTCGTCGGGCACGTGCGGGATGATGGCCGGCGTAGGCCAGGGCTGGGCGCGCAGCAACTTCGCCACGCGCCAGGCCAACAGCCCGGGTATGTGCTTGTAGCCATGGTCCTCGTAGCAGAACCACTCTCGTGCGGGTTGCTCCTGGCGCACGAGGAGGCAGGCGTCGTGCACCATTACGTGATCCGGGTTCCCCAGACCCATGGGGAAGAACACCGCAGTCGGATCGAATTCGGAGATGGTGACTGCGAGAACGGGTGCCACATCGGACGGCGTCGGGCGGTCCGGAGGCGCCAGGTACTGGTGGTCCGAGAACTCGAGCCATTCGTAACCCGAGCGGAGGACCGCCATGGCCGCCGCGTCCTCCTGGCGCCGCACTGCCACCACGTCGTCACCGGCGACGAAGCCGCCGAGCGCGTCCCATTCCGACGGCACGTCGGGGTAGGCGGGCGGCTGTCCGCCGAGCACGGTGACCACCGTCGTGTCGTCGTAGCTGGCGATGAGGTGGCCCGCCCCCATGGCGGCGTCGTCGAAGTGGGGGGAGACGACGAGGATCCGGCTCAGTGCGGCGGGGTCGACCTCACCCCACGTCGGTTCGGCGAAGGTGGCGCTCATGGCGGGATCATACGGGCACGTCGTCGACCTCACCGGCGACGTGACGCCGGAAGGCCGGGAGCAGCACGCCGATGACGGCAGCGCCGACGATGCAGGCGAGCCCGCCCGAGACCACCGAGAACTCAATGCTCGTCAGCGTGGCCACGGCGCCAGACTCCATGTCGCCGAGGCGAGGGCCGCCCTGCACCACGGCCATCTGAATGGAGGACATGCGACTGCGGAACCGTTCGGGGATGCTGCTCTGCAGCATGGTGTTGCGCAGGACGGCGGAGATGACGTCGGCCCACCCTGCCACGGCCAGGAGGACGAGCGCGATCCAGAGTGTGTCGGTGAACCCGAAGATCGCGATCGCCGCGCCCCAGACGGAGACGGCCACGATCACCGCCCAGCCCTGCCGCCGGAGGTTGGCGACCCAGCCCGTGGTGACAGCCCCTATGAGCGCGCCGACGCCCGGAGCGGCATACAGAAAGCCCAGGGTGATGGTGCCGCCCCCGAACACGGCGCCCGCCATGGCGGGGAACAGGGCGCGGGGCATCCCGAAGACCATGGCGTTGATGTCGATGAGGTAGACGCCTTGCAGCGCCTGGCGGGAGCGGAGGTACCGCACGCCCTCCTTGGTGGATTCCCAGGGGGAGAGGCCGCCGGCGCCGTGGGCCGGCGGGATGGGGCGGAGCAGGGCGGAGGTGACGGCGGCGACCACGAACGAGGCGGCGTCGAGCCCGTAGACGAGCGGGAGCCCGATGCCGAGCAGGAGACCGGAGAGGGCGGGGCCCACGATGACGCCCACCTGGAAGACGATCTGCGTCATGGCGGCAGCAGCGGCGAGGTGCCGGCGCTCCACCATGCCGGGGACGGCGGCCGAGCGGGCGGTGCTCGAGAAGCCGAAGAGGCCCGCCGCCAGTGCGCTGACGACGTAGAGCGCAGCGAGCGAGGGGTGAGGCACGGCAGCGTTGACGGCCAAGGCGCCACTTGTGAGCATCATGGCGACTGCCGTCCAGACCATGATCCGGCGTTTGTCGACCGAGTCACCGATGGGCCCGGCGGAGAGGGCCCCGGCGAGGAAGGGAAAGAGCTGGGCCAGGCTGATCGCGCCCACCTGCAGGGTCGAATGCGTCATCGAATACACCTGGTAGGGGATGGCCACGACTGTCAGCTGCGTGCCGATGACGGAAATGAGCTGACCGATGAAGAGGAGCCGGAAGTCGCGACTCTCCCGCAGCGGGGTGGTGTCCACCAGGATCCGGCCCGGCATGGCGGTCAGCCTACGGTCGGGGCCCGGTCCGGCTGGCCCGGCCCGGCCGTGACGCGCTCAGGAGAGTTGCTGGCCGAGGTCGCGCACGGAGATGTCCCAGGCCGCGGGCCAGTCGTTGGTGCGCAGGAGCGCGTCGCTCCCCCCGTCGCAGAAGAGCACGGACCCGCAGAAGAAGGACCCATCGGGCCCGAGCAGGAGGTCGACCACTGCGGCGATCTCCTCGGGCCGGCCCGGGCGGCCGATCGGGATGGGCAACATGTCGAGCAACGGACCGGCCTTGGCATCGGCCCGCATGCCCGCCACCATCGGCGTGTCGATCATGCCGGGGGCGACGGCGTTGAGCCGCAGTCCCGCCCCGGCCCAGTCGGGCCCGGTGGCGTTCTGGCGGACCCAATGGGCCACCGCAAGCTTGGTCGCCGGATAGGCCACCAGGGAACCCCGGGCATCGGCGATCCGCGAGCTCAGCTCCTCGTCGTGGTGCAGGCAGGCTTCGACGAGATCGGCCGGGACGGCGGGTTGCACGGTCGTCGAGTTCGAGCTGATGGCGACCGCCGCCCCGCCAGGGCGCAGGAAGGGACGCAGACCCTCGAGCACCTCCACCGTGCCGAAATAGTTCACGGCGGACAACAGTGAGCCGGGTCGGCCCGGCAGTCCCGCCAGCCCGGCACAGGTCACGATGCCGGCCAGCTCGCCGCCACTCCGTTCCGCAGCCGAATGGATGGCGGCGTTGCGGCCCTCAGGGGTGGAGAGGTCGGCCACGATGTCCGACGCGTCCTTGTCGATGCCGATGACGTTCCGGCCCGCGGCTTCGAGTCGCGACGCCGTGGCGGCCCCGATGCCCGAGGCGGCACCGGTGATGACGACGGTGCCGTCAAGCAGCGGGGTGCGCCTTCAGGAGAGCGAGTGCCTTGTCGGCGTGCGAACCCATGGAAACCTCGGAGTGAATGACATCGAGCACGGTGCGGTCGGTGTCGATGACGAAGGTGGACCGCTTGACCTTGAGGAAACTGACGCTGCGCTTCACGCCGAACAGGGCAGCCACGGTGCGGTCGGGATCCGACAGGAGGGGAAAGCCGAGCGACTCTTTCTGGTCGAACTGCTTCTGCTTGTCAACGGTGTCGGCGCTGATGCCGACCGGCTGGGCGCCGACGGCGGCGAACTCGCCGGCCATGTCCCGGAAGTGACAGCTCTCCTTGGTGCAGCCATAGGTCATGGCCGCGGGATAGAAGAACAGGACCACCGGCCCGTTGGCAAGGAAGTCGCTGAGCTGGCGTGGCGCTCCCGTCTGATCGGGGAGTGTGAAATCCGGAACGACGTCGCCCTTGTGCATCCGCTCAATGTAGGGCCAAAGCGCCGCGTCGTGCCCGGTTACCCCTCGAAGCGAAAGCCGACACCCCTGACGGTGACCAGGTGGCGGGGGTTGGCCGGGTCGGGCTCGACCTTGCGCCGCAACCGCTTGATGTGGGTGTCGAGCGTGCGGGTGTCGGTCAGTTCCTGATCCCACCAGAGCCGGTCGATGCACCAGTCACGGGTGACGACCTGGTCGCTGTGCGACATGAGGAGGGCCAGGAGGTCGAATTCCTTGCGGGACAGCTCGACCGGGACCTCGTCGACGGTGACCTCGCGGCGGCCCGCGTCGAGGCGCACCGGTCCGACGGCGAGGACTTCTTCGTGGTGCTCGGCGACGGCCACCCCGCGCCGCAGAACGGCGCGCATGCGAGCGACGAGCTCACGCAGCCGGAACGGCTTGGCAACGTAGTCGCTCGCCCCGAGCTCCAGCCCGAGCACAATGTCGACCTCGGAGTCGCGCGCCGTGACCATGATGATCGGCACGGGCTTGAGGCTGCGCATCTGCTGGCAGATCTCGATCCCGGACTGGTCGGGCAGCATGACGTCCAGCAGAACGAGGTCGGGGTGCACGCGGTGGAAGAGACGGAGCGCTTCGTGCCCGTCGCCGGCGGACTCGACCGTGAAGCCTTCACGGGTCAGGCCGGAGGCGAGCGCCTGGCGGTAGGACTCCTCGTCGTCGACGACGAGCACCAATGGTCGGTTGTCCCGCGGCGGCAGGGGAACAGGGGGCCGGCCGCTCGCCGCCGGCGCGCTTGCGATTGCCACGCTGATTTCGGCCTCAGGCAGCGTCGTGGGGGACCCGGGGAGGCCTGAATGGGAGGAGGGCAGGCGACGACGGCGGACGGGGGGTAGATCGCACCGACGTCGCCTGACGGCGCGGGGAGGCGAATTTCCGCACCCAGGTGAGCAAGGACCCGAAGAGCCCGGCGCACCGTGCGCGCAAGGGGCGGATGGCAATGACTTCGGCCAGGGCCTCCTGGCTGCGCGACCGTCGATTGTCGGGAGTCGACCGGACGCCCCGGCCCGGGTCCTCCGTCTGCCGATCTACGGTCGCCATCGCCTCTCACGCTACGAAGCCGAGGTGAACGTGCCGTGAAAGCGTTGCAACCAACAAGTGTGCTGCAGATGAACTCTTCACCGCTCCGGCCCTGTTCAGAAGATTACGCTCCCTCACACACGAGGAGGAGGTGCGGGATGACCGAGGCCATGGGCCACGGCGTGAATCAGCGCAAGGCCATAGAGATGACGGCCGCCGAGGTGGAGGCGTTCCTGGCGGAGCGACGGAACATGACCATGTGTTCCATCTCACCCGACGGCTCCATCCACGCCGTGGCCATGTGGTACGGGTTCCTGGACGGTTGTGTCACGGTGGAGACGAAGGCCAAGTCGCAGAAAGTCCAGAACCTGCGCCGGGACCCCCGTCTCACCCTCCTCTTCGAGGACGGTGACTACTACGAGGAGCTCCGCGGCGTGGAGCTGGTCGGCCGGGCGGAGATCATCGACGACCCAGACGAGCTCTGGAAGCTCGGCATCAGTGTCTACGAGCGCTACAACGGCCCGTACTCCGAGGACCTCAAGCCGATCCTCGAGATCATGCTGCACAAGCGCGTCGCGGTGAAGCTCAACGTCGAACGCACGGTCAGTTGGGACCACCGCAAATTGGGGCTGCCCTCGACGCGACCAGCCACGTGAAATTCGCCATCCGGCAGGCGGTCGCCGTCGCGCCGGACCGTGCGATGGCGGCCTACGGCTCTCCGACTTTCTACGAGGGGCGCCCGAAGCGTGACGACATCGAGGTGCGCGACGTCGTCCGCCATGAAGCGACCGCCGACCGCATCCTGTTGGAGGTGCGCCTCGCCTTCACGGGCTCGCTGTCGCCTGCGGTGCGCGCCGTGGTCGACCCCGCGAAGATGTCGTGGATCACCCGGACCGAGATCCTGCTCGCCGAGAGCCGTTCCAGCTGGGTGGTGTTGCCCGACCACTATCCCGACCGGTTGCGCGCCAGCGGGACCTACCGGTTCGAGGAGGGCGACAACGGTCCGGGCACCTGCGACGTGGAGGTCGAGGGCGAGCTCGTGGTCCGGGTCCCGATCGTGGGCAGATCGGTCGAGAAGGTCATCGTCAACGACCTGCGGGCATACATCGCCGACGAGGTCAGGGGCATCGCCGACTGGGAAGCCTGACGCTCAGCGGCCCGGCTGGTCACACACCTTGAGCATCTGGGTCATGCCGTCCTCGATCCCACCCGCCAGGATGTCGATGTCCGGCGTGGTGTCGTAGTCCCCCGTGATCCCGAAGTTGACCTCACCGTCGTAGGAGAAGATGGCGATTCCGAGTCGTATCTGCCCACCGAGTGGTACGTAGGGAAAGGCGCGGATCATCCGCCGGCCGGCCGCATAGAGCGGGAACTGTGGGCCCGGAACGTTGGTCGTGACCGTGTTCACGTTGCGCTGGGCCGCCCTGGTGGCGAGCCGCATGCCGAGCGCCAGGAGCATCGGCGGTGCGAACCCGGACATGGACGTCAGAGCCTCCCCGGCCAGCGCTTGGCTCGAGTCCTTGAGGTCCTTCATCTGGTCAGTGATGACATGGAGGCGCAGCGCCGGGTCGTCGATATCGACCGGGAGCTCGGCGAACATCGCCGAGACCCTGTTCTCGTAGGTGCCGTCGCCCACCGCCTTGCCTGACGAGTCGCGGGGGCGGACCGAGACGGGCACGAGCGTGCGAACCACGCGGTCGACGTCCTCGTCGCGGGAGAGGAGCAGCTCGCGGAAACCGTTGGTGATGCTGGCGAGCACCACGTCGTTGAAGGTACCCCCGAGGGCTTTGCGCACCCGCTTGATATCCTCGACCGATGTCGTCGCCCAGGCGTAGCGCCGATGGGGCCCGAGCGGTCCGTTGAGGCTGGAAGGAGGGGTCGGGCGGACCAGGCCGGCCAGCGAGAACAGGCCACCCGCCACCTCCAGCGCGTAGCCCGCCATCTTCCGGAGGGCCCGCGTCTGGGCCCGCGCCGCCCGCACCTGTTCGTAGGGCGATTGCATCACGTTTTCCAGAGCTTCCAGTATCAGCTGCAAGCTCGAGGGCTCGGGCCGCGGCGTCCACAGCGACGGCGCCACATGGACGGCGTCGGGGGACAGGTCCATGATCACCGCCAGCAGGTCGGTGCCGGAGACCCCGTCGACCAGTGCGTGGTGTGTCTTGGCCAACATCGCCCAGCGTCCGTCCTCGAGGCCCTCGACCACCCAGATCTCCCACAACGGCTTGGACCGGTCGAGCTGTTGCGCCATCACCCGGCCGACCAGCTTGCGCAGTTCGCTCTCGCCCCCCGGAGCGGGCAGCGCCGTATGGCGCAAGTGGTACTCGATGTTGAAATACGGGTCGTCCACCCAGACCGGACGCCCCAGTTCGAAGGGGACGAAGCGGACCTTCTGGCGGTAGCGCGGGACGAGGTCGAGCTTGGCGTCCACCATGGCGACGATGTCGCTGAACGAGGGCGGAGGCCCCTCGAAGATCGCGACCGAAGCAATGTGCATGTGGGACACGTGGTCCTCGATGTGGAGGAACGAAGCGTCCAGCGGGCTCAGGCGATCAGGACTCATCGACCCTCCCTTCAGCAATGCCCCCCCGGGAACTCAGACTAGCCCTGGGTGGTGTCGCGTTCTCGGAGTCAGCCGGTGGACGCGGACGCGGCAGCGAGCGGGGAGCCGAGCGAGGCGAGGGCGGGGGTGTCGAGGATCAGCTCGCAGGTCTCCTCGTAGGCCGCCTCGATCACCTGCGGGCTCCGATCCTCGGCCATGGCTCGCAGTCCCATTGCGTGGCGCGCCCGCGGACCCGGCTCCAGGCTGATCACGACGACCCCGGCCTCCTGCAGCCGGGCGACCTCACGCTCCATGCGCCGGTGCACGGAGCGCCTGAGCCAGCCGTCGGCCCCGTTGGCACTGCCGCGGGCTGCCGACATGGAGGAGATGACGACGACGACGTCGAGCCCCTCGGACCGCAGCACGTCAGCGTTCGTGGCCGAATGCACGCCACCGTCGACGTACTCGGTGCCGCCGATGTCGACGGGCCGGAAATAGCCCGGAATGGCACATGAGGCCAGCACGGCGTCGGCCAGCCGGGCTGGTGGGGCACCGGCGCGGCCGAAGACCACGCGGGCACCGTCCGACCGGCGGACCGTGCAGATCCGCAGCCCGTCCGGCCAGCGACTGCCTATGTGCGCGTCGAGCCCTCGGGCCCGCTCGGAGATGTCGATCGTTCCTCGAGGGAGGAGCGTCATGGCCGCCACGTCGGGCCTGAAGGCGAGGGGCCGCCGCACGGCACGCGCGATGAGCGCGGGCGATGGCAGGTTCCACGGCCGGAGCATGGTGCGCACCGACGGAGTGGGCAGCGGCTCGACGTCCGGGGGGAGGATACGGCGCAGGATGGCACCGCCCCGCCGCGACGTGGGGACGCCGTAGAGCGACGCCGCCAGGTCCGTGGCGGGCACCCCCACGCGAAGTGCCGCGCCGGTCACCGAGCCGGCAGAGGTGCCGACGATGATGGCGGCGTTTCGCGGATCCCAGCCGGTCTCGCGCCGGAGCGCCGAAAGAACGCCGGCCTGGTAGGCCTGGCCGACGACACCACCGGCGCCGAGCACCAGCCCGATCGAAGCGGTCTTCTGGCTCCCGATTCCTCCACGGATCACCTTCATCACCCACCTTTTTACCCGGCGCTGCAAACGTTCGCGCCGAATTGCGTCGCTCCAGGTGAATGTCCTGGCCGAGCGTCCTTTTGCAGCACCAGTTGCCGGTCTGCACGGCGATTGCAGGGGCCCACAGGGCAACCGGCCTGCGGAGTGCGAGGCTCAGGACTCGAGGAAGCGGAGCACGGCCAGGACCCGGCGGTGGTCCTTCTCGGACACCGGCAGGTCGAGCTTGGCGAAGATGTTGGCGACGTGCTTCTCGACCGCGCCTTCGCTGACGACGAGCGCGTTCGCGATGGCGGCGTTGGACCGCCCCTCCGCCATCAGCCCCAGGACCTCGCGCTCGCGCATGGTCAGGACGGAGAGCGAGTCGATGCGTCGCGTCGCACCGAGAAGCTGGGTCACGACTTCGGGGTCCAAGGCGGTACCTCCTACGGCGACGCGCTCCAACGCCTCGACGAAGTCGCTGACGTCGGCGACCCGGTCCTTCAACAGGTAGCCGATGCCGGCGGCATCGTCGGCCAGCAGGTCGGCGGCGTAGCGCGTCTCGATGTACTGGGAGAAGAGCAGGATGCCCAGTCCCTCGTGGCGGCTGCGGAGATCGAGGGCGAGACGGAGCCCCTCGTCGGTGAAGGTCGGTGGCATCCGGATGTCGATGACGGCGACATCCGGCGGGTTCTGGGAGACCGAGCTGCGCAGCGCGGCCGGGTCACCGACCGCGCCGGTGATGACGAAGCCTCGGTCGACGAGGAGCTGGACGAGACCGTCACGCAGGATTGCGGAGTCCTCGGCGATGGCGATGCGAAGGGCGCCGACCATCAGGTGGCGAGCGGGAGGTCGACGGTGACGACAGTGGGGCCGCCCGGTGGGCTGACGAGGTACAGCTGCCCGTCGACTGCGTGGACCCGGTCAGCCAGGCCGGCCAGGCCGCTCGACGAGGACCCGACCGTGGTCAGCTGCGCCCCACCGGTCCCGTCGTCGCGCACGACGAGACGCAGCCAGGTTCCCTGCTGCGTGCAGAAGACCGACGCCCGCGAGGCTTGTGCGTGCTGGGCCACATTGGCCAGGAGCTCGGCCACGCAGAAGTAGGCGATGGCCTCAATGGCGGGCGTCGGCCGCGCCTGCATGGTGACGGAGAGCTCGGTGGGCACCGCGCTGCGGGCGGCCAGCGTGGCCAGTGCGCCCTCCAAGCCGATGTCGAGTGCGGGGGGATGGATGCCGCGCGCGATGTCGCGCAGCTCGGCGATGGCTTCCTTGGCACCCCGGTGCGCCGCGTCGATCAGTTCGCGGATCCGCTCGAGATCGACATGGTCGGGGTCGACCTCGAGCTTCTCCTTGGCCATGCCCAGGCGCATGGCCAGCGCAACCAGTTGGGCCTGGGTGCCGTCGTGCAGGTCGCGCTCAATGCGGCGCAGCGTGGCGGCCGAGGCGTCGACCGTCTGGGTCCGCGCCTGTTCGAGGGAGCGCACGCGCGTGGCCATCGGGTCGGGCCCGAGCAGGCTGCGGATCATCTGCCGGTCGACGTTGACGAAGCCCCGCATGACCCAGGGCGCTGCGAAGAAGAAGATGGCGCCCAGGACGAAGCCGGCGAGATCTCGCGTGAACCCTCCGCTGTTGAAGCCGTTGAAGTCGTGCGCGGGGAAGAAGGCCGACACGAGTCCCCACACCGGCGACCCGCCGCCGCCGTGTCCGAAGAGGGGGAGCGTGAGCAGGACGAATGCATCCCACCACAGGCTGAACGCGACGAACACGCCCAGAATGGACCAGGGCACCTTGAGCGCCAGGTAGGCCACGCTGCGCCACGCCACGCGATCGCGCAGGCGGGACCCGAGCCAGCCGAAGAACCCCGGGCGCCCGAGGAAGGGTTCGGGGTCTTCCACCTCTTCACCGAGCATGTTCCGCGCCAGGCTCCGCTGCAGCGCGCCGATGCCGCGGGCGCTCCGCAGCGAGAGGGCGAGAATGGCCAGACCGACGACGGTGATGGCCAGGACGACACCGGCACCCATGGTGAAGGCCACGAAGGCCAGTCCGACCCCGGCCAGGCCGGAACCCAGAAGGAAGAAAGCCAGCTCCTTCCACGGACGCGCGGTGAACGGTTCGTGCAGCACCGTGTTTGTGAGCGCCTTCACACGGAGCTTCTGCTCCTCGGTCAGGGCCATCGACAGCTCCCGCCCGCCGATCCGCACCTTGACGCTGCTGTCCTCACCCGGGTCCGGCGTCATGCGTCCCGTCGGTTGAGGAGCAGGGCGCCCAGCCCCAGCGCAACGGCGCAGTAGGCGACCATGAGCACGGCCCCAAGTGTGACCGACAGAGAGTGTAAGTGCGGAACGACGGCTGCCACCGAGTTGGCGAAGATGAGCTCGGGAGCGAAACGGGCGATGCTCTCGGAGATCGAGGAAAGCAAGATGGACGCCAACAGGGTGCAGCCAGCGAACACGGCGATGGCGCCGGCGGTATGACGGATCACGGTGCCGATGCCCAGGCCCAGGAGAGCGAACAGCGACAGGAAGGCTCCCGACAAGGCCACCGCCCGGAACACACCCGGTTGTCCGAGTGACGCCGTGGGTGCACCACCCGAGAGGACGGCCTGACCCTCGAAAAACACGATGAAGCTCAGTGCCTCGCCGACGATGAGGGTGCCCAGCCCGACCAGGACGACCTTGGCCGTCAACAGCACGCCGCGCCGCGGCATGGCAGCCAGGGACGAGCGGATCGTCCCCGAGCCGTACTCGCCGCTCATGGCCAGCACGCCCAGGATGCCGAGGGTGAGAGAGCCGATCGCCAGGCCGGCCAGCGACTGGTTGGTGGGATCGAACCCGCTGTACCACGCGCGGGAATGGTGCAGGGCGCCGTGGGTCGACAGAAAGGTCACGAGCAGCGCGCCGACGACCGTGGTGAGCAAGGTCCATCGTGTCGAGCGCAGCGAGACGAGCTTGGTCCATTCGGCCCGCAGGGTTTGGCGCAGACCGGCACGCCACGGTTCGGACTGTGCACTCGCGCCCCCGGTGGTGACGCGGCTGGCGGTGAGGGGAAGTGTGGTCACAAGAAATCCTTTCAACGAACCGGCACGGCGACGTGCGCCCCGTCCTTGTCGACGGTGTGCGAGCGGTACTCGGTCGAGGTGCTCGTGAGTTCCATGAAGACATCCTCCAACGACGCGCGCAGCGGAGTGAGCTCGTGCAACGTCAGCTCCTGATCGGCCGCCAGTTCGCCGATGTCGGCGGAGGACAGGCCCGAGGCGACAATGACCCCGTCCCTGTCGACCGAGGGCCGTGCGCCGACCCGGGAGAGCACCGCGGCGAAGCGCTGGGGCGTCGGCGTCACGATGCGCACGGCGTCTGCTTGGTGGCGCGCCACGAACTCGTCGACGCTCGTGTCGGCGATCAGCGTGCCGCGGCCGATGACCACGAGCCGTTCCGCGGTGAGCGCCATCTCGTTGATCAGGTGACTCGAGACGAGCACCGTTCTGCCTTCCGATGCCAGGTCACGCAACAGGTTGCGGACCCAGCGGATGCCCTCCGGGTCGAGGCCGTTGACCGGCTCGTCCAAGAGCAGCACGCCGGGGTCTCCCAGGAGGGCGCTGGCGATGCCGAGCCGCTGTCCCATGCCCAGCGAGAACTTCCCCGCGCGGCGGTCGGCCACCGCTGTGAGCCCGACGAGGTCGAGCACGGTGTCAACGCGCCCGGGGGGAATGTCGTTGGCCTGGGCGAGCCAGCGCAGATGATTCCGTGCGCTCCGGCCGGGATGGAAGGCCTTGGCGTCGAGCAACGCCCCGACCTCGCGCAAGGGCCAGGACAACTCGTCGTAACTGCATCCATTGACGAGCGCCGAACCCGCGTCGGGTTTGTCGAGGCCGAGGATCATGCGCATGGCGGTGGACTTCCCCGAACCGTTGGGGCCGAGGAAGCCGGTGACGACACCTGACGAGACCGTGAAGCTCAGGTTGTCGACGGCAAGCGTCTCGCCGTAGCGCTTCGTGAGCCCGCGGGTGACGATCATGGGTCTCCTTTCGCAACCGGGGCCGGACCTTCCGTGCCACCTGCCTCCCAGCATGAGGCGACCGGGCAAGTCAGGGAATGCCGCTACCGGGCGTCCGGACCTGGGGCTAGCCCCAGTCGCCGCCTGTCTGGACGAGGTGCTCAGCCGGCGGAGGACGCGACCGGCGAGCCCGGCCAGGCCGGGTAGGAGGGTGCGCGGTCGGGTGGCGTCGCGTAGCTGGTGACCGAGCCGGGCAGCGAGAACATTGGCACGGCACCGGCCGGGACGGTTCCCGCCTTGTACCGCTTGCCCCCGTTTACGTAGCGCATCAACCCGCTGCCCTCCACGCCCTCCTCGTCTGGTCCCTTGGCCGTGGCGTCGTACCACAAGAAGGTGTAATCGGCGGGCGACGAGTAGCTCGGAAGCGGCGCGGCCCCCTGATAGCCGTACGCATCGAGTGGCGACGTGGGCCCGCCGCCGGTCGGTGGGGCGTGGAACAACCCGGCGGTGAACGTGTAGGGCGTGAGATCCGGGCCGGCCAGTTGGATGCCGGTGAAGAGCTGTTCGATCGGCGGGATGATCGCTGGTGCGGCCACCGACGCCGGCGTGGCCTTGGGGCCGTACCACCAGTGGTAGAGGTGGTCGGCGTCTCCGGCGGACACGGGCACCGGCACGCCGAGGCTGGTCACCCCGAATGCGTGTGACCACTCCGCCTGGTCGTAGTAGCGCCCGAGGGCGGACGTGTCGGTGAGGACGATTCCAGTGATGATCCACTCGGGGAAATAGCCGATGTTGGCGCAGGCTTTCGTGAGGTAGATCGGCATAATGGGGTCGCCGGCGAAGATGACGCTGGTGGCGCCCGACGCCTTCAGCTTCTCGGCGATGGTCGCCGCCGACGTCGGCAGCGTCGTGAGGTCGAGCGTGTAGGTGAGATCTGTGGGCGAGGCCATGGCGACGCGGCCGGCCGTGAGCTTCTTGGTGAGCGCAGCGGTCAACTGGGCGTATCCCGGTGAGGGCGGCTCCGATGTCTCGCTCACCACGATGAACTTGCGCTTCTGGGTGTGCAGGGCTGGAGCGCCGGCCCAGACGGCGTCCTTTCCGTTCAGCTTGGCGACGACGTAGTCGATCGTCTCGAACAGCGAGGTGTCGGCCGTGGGCAGGTTGGCCCACTGAAACGGCGCGTTCTTCTGGATCTCGCCGTTGGTGGACGAGTCGCCGCACACCAGGCACAGCACATGGAGCCTGGCCAGCTCGTCCTCGTAGGCGGTGGTCTCCCCCGGCCCGTTAATGGAGGCGAAGGCGTGGAGTTGTTGGGCGACGGTGACGGCGTCGGCATGGGCGGCGACGGGGTCGGTGTCGGCTCCCGAGGCGGTGAAGGGGATCAGGTTCACGTGCCGGCCGTACTGTTCGTAGATCTGGTTGAACATGGCGACGTAGGCCTGGGCAGTGGCGAGCCCCTGCGCGTTGGTACCCGCGGCGCCTGAGATCGCCGACGCCAGGCCACCCGGCTGAGCCTGGTAGTAGACGACGTTGATCACACTGCCCGAGACGCCGCTGAAGGTGGCACCGCCGTTGGCCCCCGTGAAGACCGGCACACAGGGCGGGGCGTACACGGTCGGCATCTTCAGGCGGCCGGTTGCGTGGTCGCACTCGGAACCCCAGTCGTAGGCCGACGTCTTCCCCGCCTTGGCCGCTGCGGCGTAGGTGACCGGCACGCTCGTGTGCCCGTTCTGCCGGGAGGTCCCGGTGCTGGCGGGCGTCGCCGAGGTCGTCCCCTTGTTCTCGTGCGTGGTGGCCGACACGCCGGCCACGATGAGCGCGGCGACGATGAGGACGACCGGCCCGCCCCGGCGCAGCAGGCTCACTGCTGGCCAGGGCCGCTCGGCCCCTGACCGGGCCGAGCCCGGCTCCGCCTCGGGGTCGTTCATTTCTGGTCCACCTCCGTGGTCGTTGTCGTCGGTGTGGCAGCGACGCCCGAACGCGAGAGGACGAGCGAATTGGAGCCGAGGAAGGCCTCCACGACCAGGGGGGAGGCGAGGACGTCGCCCGGCGGCCCGCTCGTGAGCACGGCGCCCCGATCCATGGCGACGACCCGGTCGGCCAGCTCCGCGATGAACGCGATGTCGTGCTCGACGACGAGCATGGTGGCGTCGAGTCGGTCCCGGACGGTGCGTAGCAGGCCGACCATGGCCTCGACCTCGCGCTGGGCCACGCCCGAGGAGGGTTCGTCGAGCAGGACGACGGAGGGCTGATGAGCCACCACGGCCGCCAGGTCGACGAGGCGTCGGGAGCCGGTCGAGAGCTCGCTCACGAGGCTTTCGGCGTAGCGGTCCAGGCCGAAGAGGTCGAGGAGCTCGTCGACGCGTTGCATGACGGCCGCCTCGGTGCGCACCTGGAGGGGCAGGCGGAGCACGGCGTTGAAGGGGTCGCGGACGTCGGTGAACCGCTCGAGTGAGACGGCCACCGCATCGCGCACGGTCAGGCCGGAGAACAGCCGAGAGTCCTGGAAGGAGCGCCCGAGCCCGAGCCGGGCGCGCGCCGAGGCCGTCCGGTCCGTGACATCGACGCCCGCCAGCTCGATCCGCCCGGCGTCGGCATGGAGAAACCCGGACACGACGTCGAAGAGGGTCGTCTTGCCGGCGCCGTTGGGCCCGATGATCCCCACGATCTCGCCGTGGTCGGCGTGCAGGGACACGTCATGCAGGGCGTTGTTGCCGCCGAAGCTGAGCGAGAGCCCGCGCACCTCGACCTCGGGCCGCCCATCCCTGTTCGGCGTCGACGGACCGGGCGCCGGCGCCGCGAGCGCGTCGGAAGCCTTCTGGACATAGACAGACCAGAGGAGCTCCGGGTGGGCGGCCAGCTCGTCGGCCGTCCCGGAGAAGCGCACGACGCCGGTCTCCATGACATAGACGCGGTCGGCCACCGCGACGGCGACGTTCATCGACTGCTCGACCAGGAGGATGGCGGTGCCGGCCTGGCGCATCGACTCGATCGCGCCGAGCAGCTGCTCGACGACGAGGGGGGAGAGACCGAGGGACAACTCGTCGATGAGGAACAGCTTGGGCCGGGTGATGGTGGCCATGGCGAGGGCGAGCATCTGCTGCTGGCCGCCCGAAAGGTTGGCGGCCCGCTCCTGGCGCCGCGAGGCCAGGAGCGGGAAGGCGGCGAGCGCCTCGTCGATCATGTCAGCGTCGTGCTCCCCGCGCCGTCGGCCTTGCCACGCCGCCACGCGCAGGTTGTCGTCCACGCGCAGGTTGGGGAAGATGCCCTCGCCACCGGGAACCTGGGCGACGCCCAGGCGGGCGATCTCGTCGGGGGGCAGGTGGGTGATGTCGCGCCCGTCGAACACGATGGCACCGTGATCGGCCTCGACCACCCCGCCGATGGCCCGTAGGAGGGTCGACTTGCCGGCGCCGTTGGTGCCGACCAGGGCGACGATCTCACCCTCGCCCACTTCGATGGCGACGTCGGCCAGCACGACGACCCCGTCGTAGCCCACGCTGAGCTCGCGCACGGCGAGGAGGGGCAACTGGCCGGCCCGGCGGTCCACCAGCATCTGGGTCCGCGTGCGCATGGAGGTCCACACGTCCTGGATGTCGCGTTCCATGAGGCCGCCCGCACTCGACACGATGAGTCCGCCGATGATGAAGATCGGGACCAGAATCAGGAGTCCGTAGCGGAATCCGACGGCGTCGCCCAGCGCGCCGACGACGGGCAGCACGAGGAATCCCGGCAGGACAAACAGCGCTCCGAGCGAGAACCCGACGGAGCGCACTCGGGATGGGATGGCGAGGGAGAGGGACGCCAACACGCCCGGTCCCACGATGGCCAGCGAGAAGTCGATGCCGGCGTTGCCGACGAAGGCCAACGGGACGTTCGGCGCCAAGGCGAAGAGAACAGCGAAGCCGGAAGCGACGACCGAGGCCACCGCGAGCATGCGAAACACGAGGCCGATGTCGCGCCGCGCCAGGCGGGTGGCGATGACGGCGCCCACGGCGAGGCCCAACAGATCGAACAGCTGGATCGGCGCAATGAGGTAGGCGCGCTGCACCGCATCGAGGTGGAACGTCTCCTGGTACTGCAGCGAGGCCAGGGACGTGAACCCCGCGATGGCGGCCGCGAGGAAGGGGAGGGCGATGAAGATGCGACGCAGCACGCCGATTTTCCACACGGTCCGCCAGGCCTCGCCCAGCGAGGGAGGCGGTTCGACGGGGATGTCGACGACGACGTCGGCCAGCGGAGCGGGCTCGCCGCGCTCCGAGGCGACCATCTGCTCGCTCAGCTCGAGTTGCTCGTGGCGTCCCCGCGGCGGTTCACGGAGGCGCAAGCCCACGGCGACGACGAGCACGATGGGCACGGCGAAGACGAAGAAAGGGGCGCGCCACGAGAAGAGCGAGGCCAGGCCGGCACCGAGAAGGACGCCGACGATGGCGCCGATGCTGATGCCCGAGCGGTGGGCCGAGTAGATGCGGGGGCGGGCCGGTACGGGGTAGTAGTCGGCCAGCAGTGAGTTGTGGGTGGGGAAGATCACGGCCTGCCCCATGGAGATGCCCACCAGCATGATGGTGGCAACGATGATTCCCTGGGCGACGCCGAGGCCGATGGAGAACGCGGCGCCCACGAGCGCGCCGACCAGCGCGATACGTACCCGATTCGTGCGGTCGGCCAGCACGGCGATAGGCAACGTGCAGGCCAGCGCGGCCGCACCGGCGATGGCGACGATCAGCAGGATGCCGGCGTTCGTGAGATGGAACGCATCGCGGATATTCGGTGTGAGGATGTTGAACGCGCTCTGGGTGGCTTGGTCGAGCAGCTCAATCCCGAAGAGGACCCCGAGTGGGAAGAGCGAGGCGCCGCCTCCGAGTTTGGCCAGGCGGCTCACGGGACCAGCGCTCCCTCGACGGGGCCGGTGACCCCCGACGCAGGGGCCTGGTGGCGTCGGGCCAGCCGTTCGAGAGCCCAGTCGCGCAGGTCGTAACAGAGGCCGGCCAGCCCGCGCGGGAACAGGATGAGCACGAGCAGGACGCCGAGCGCGGACGGCAGGAGCTGCCAGCTCGGCGGCAGATAGGTGGTGCTGCCCTCGACGATGGCGGCGCCGAGGATGGCGCCGAAGGCCGACCCCAGCCCGCCCACGGCTGTCGAGGTGAACACGACCAGGCTGACCGGCACCAGGAACGACGTCTCCTGGTACGACTGGTTCACCACGAGCAGGAGGCAACCGCCGAGGCCGGCGATGAAGCCCGAGATTGCGAACGCGGTGAGCTTGGCCCACAGGACCCGCACGCCGTAACCGGACGCCGCCCGCTCGTTCGCCGGCAGCGCTCGGAGCACGCGTCCCGTGCGGCTGTGGCGCAGGCCGTGCAGCGCGAGCAGCACCAGCACGAGGACGCCCAGGCAGAGCTCGAACACCGCCGTCTGCGAGGTGAGCGCGAGCCCGAACAGGTAGGGGACGCCGAGCTGGGACTGGGGGATCCAGGAGAACTCTTCCCGCACGAGCAGGTAGCCCGAGGCGGCCAGGCTGAAGGCCAGGGTGGTGACGGCGGCGAACATCCCGTCGAGGCGCAGCGTCGGGATGCCCACCACGACTGCCACGACACCGGCGGCGGTGCCCGCCAGGAGGAGGGCCAGGCTCAGGTCCCAGTGCCAGTCGAGCAGCGCGAGGGCGCCGACGGTGGCCCCGACCGCGGCGAAGGACATCTGGCCGAGGCTGACCTGGCCTGACCAGCCGGTGAGCACGACGACGGAGCAGCCGACAATGGCCAGCACCAGGAGTGCGGAGCCACGGATGACCTCACCGGGGCCTAACCAGAGCGGCAGTGTGGCGACGGCGGCGAAGGCGACCAGCGCGCCCGCCGGGGCCCCGACCCGCACCTCGGTGAGGTCGCGTAGCGCTGCCGGCAGTTCGCGCACGCTGCCGGCGAGCGCCAGCGACGACTCCGCCTCACGGTCGGTGCGGTTGGCGAAGAGCTGGCGCACCACGATGGCGGCGAAGACCACGGCCGCCAGCACGGCCAGCCCGAGCGAGGGGTTGGCCGTGTCGTCCCACGACACCCCCTGTTCGAGGATGCCGAGCGCTACGGCGGACGCGGCGATGACGGGCAGCTCGCTGAAATTGCCCAGGGCCAGCGCAGCGAGGGCTGTCACCAGGGCGGTCAGCCCGAAGGTGGGATCGAGCGGGAGCCCGAGGATCGTCGCCTGGAAGAAGATGCTGACGAAGGACAGGAGGCCGGCCACCACCCAGGTCACCGACTGCAGGCGCCCGACCGGAATGCCGAGCATGGAGGCCCGGTCGCGGCGATCACCCACGGCCTGAACGGCGAGCCCGACGTCGCTGCGGGTGAACCAGAGAGAGACGGCGGTCAGGCAGGCCACCGAGACCATGACTGCGACCAGGTCGTTGGCATTGAGGACCACGGGCCCGACGTGCCAAGCGAATTGCCAGGGGAAGCTGGCCACGGCGGTGGCGATGGGTTGCTGGCCCCAGAGCCGCGGAATCAGCAGGCTCACGACGACCAGGAGCTGAGACAGGCCGATGGTGGCCACGGTCAGGATCAACCGAGGTGAGCGCCGGAAGCGCCGCACCACCAGGATCTCGACAGTGGCCGTCAGGATGAGCGAGGCGACCAGCCCGGTGGCGAGCCCGAGGAAGTAGTTGACACCGGAAAAGCCGATCAGGCCGACGGCGAGCACGGCGGGAGCCGTGCCGAGGTCACCCTGCGCGAAGTTGATGACCTTGTTCAGGCGATAGGTGAGCCCGAGCCCGACCGCCATGAGGGAGCCGAGGAGACCGAGCACGGCACCTTGGAGCCAGACGCCGAACGGGAGTGGGAACAGAACCAGCTGGACGGCCAGGACCGCCGCGACAGAAACCACCGCCGCCACCGCGGTCGGTGCACGCTCCGGCAACCGCAGGTGGGCGGTCAGCGCCTCATCCCATTCTCGTGGTCATGCCTCGTACCGCATGGCGAACTTTCCCCCCCGGGTAGCTCACTGGCCGATTCAGCACCTGCTCGTGGCGGCTCAGGGTACTGGTCCGCCGCGCCCGCGCCAAGGGTACGATCGCCCGCTGCACCCCGCAGTGCCCCCGGGCGGACGACCTGGGCGGGCGCGGGCCTCAGGGACATCCCCTAGTTCTGCACCCGGCGTTCGGGGTGGGACCAGGGTGTTGCCGGATTCACGGTCGAGCGTGGCAGAGCCACACTGGCACCATGGAGTCCGCCGTCCATCTGACATTCAAGAAACGAGGCAGCGTGGCGTTCACCGAAGAAGCACCTCCCTCGGCGCGGGCTGCCTGGCCGGCGGCGTACGCGGTCGGGCTCACCAAGACGTACGGGACGGGGGAGGCGACCGTCCACGCCCTCGCCGGCGTCGACGTCACCTTCGAGCGCGGTCGCTTCACTGCGGTGATGGGCCCGTCGGGATCCGGAAAGTCGACCCTCATGCACTGCATGGCCGGCCTTGACCGCCCGACGTCAGGGCAGTCCTTCGTCGGGGACCTCGACATCGGGCGCCTCGACGACGGCGGGCTGACGCAGATGCGGCGCGACCACATCGGTTTCGTCTTCCAGTCCTTCAATCTGGTCCCCACCCTCACCGCGGCCGAGAACATCACGCTGCCCGTCGATCTGGCCGGCCGGAAGGTGGACAAGGAGTGGTTCGACTACCTCGTCGACCAGCTGGGCATCGGCGACCGGCTGTCCCATCGGCCCGGGGAGCTGTCAGGTGGCCAGCAGCAGCGCTGCGCCTGTGCCCGGGCCCTGATCAACCGGCCCGACCTCGTCTTCGCCGACGAGCCCACCGGGAACCTGGACTCGAATTCGACGACCGAGATGTTGACCTTCCTGCGCCGTTCGGTGACCGAGTTCGGTCAGTCCATCGTCATGGTGACCCACGACCCCCACGGCGCGTCGTACGCCGACCGGGTGGTCTTCCTGGCCGACGGCAACATCGTCGGCGACCTCTCCGGGCCGACGCCCGACTCCGTGCTGGAGCGGATCCGGACCTTGGGGACCTGACATGTGGCGGGTGACCATCAAGGGGCTGCTCGCGCACAAGCTCCGCCTGGCGCTGACCGCGCTCTCCATCGTCCTCGGCGTGACGTTCATCGCAGGGACCTTCGTCCTCACCGACACGTTGAACAAGACGTTCGACACGCTGTTCTCGAACGTGTACCAGAACATTGACTTCCAAGTGCGGGGAGTGGCCCAGCTCGGCACCGGCGGTAACGCGCAGCGCAACAACGTCCCCGAGTCGCTCGTGGCCACGGTGCAAGGCGTGCCGGGCGTGGCCGCCGCCGCGGGCTCGGTGACGGGCATCGCCCAGTACGTCGGGCCCGACGGCAAGGCCATCGCGAACGGTGGCGCTCCAACTCTCGGGTTCTCGTTCGATGCCAATCCACGGATCTCCGCCCTCCACCTGGTCCAGGGCGCCCCGCCGACGACACCGAACGACGTGGTCATGGACCTCGGGACGGCACAGAAGTACGGCTTCAAGGTGGGTCAGCGCGTCAGGATCTTGCTGCAAGGCCCCACCCGGACGTTCACCATCACGGGTATCGCGCGCTTCGGCACGGCCAGTAACCTGGCGGGGGCGACGCTCGCCGCCTTCGACACCCCGACCGCGCAGAAGCTCTTCGGCGACGTGGGTCAGTTCAACGACATCGACGTCGTGACACAGCCGGGGGCGGACAAGGCCACCGTGCAGCACGACATCGCGCGGGTGTTGCCACGCGGGGTCGAGGTGGTGACGGCCCAGACCGTCGTGAACGAGGCGACCACCGCCATCGGCAGTGCGCTGGGGTTCCTGAACACGGCGCTCCTCATCTTCGCCTTCATCGCGCTCTTCGTGGGTGGTTTCACCATCCTCAACACGTTCTCCATCATTGTGGGGCAGCGCACACGCGAGCTGGCCCTCCTGCGCATTGTCGGAGCGAGCCGGCGCCAGGTCTTCCAATCCGTTCTGGGCGAGGCGGCCGTCGTAGGCCTGGTCTCGTCGATCGTCGGCCTCGGTCTCGGCGTGCTGGCGGCCCTCGGGCTCGAAAAGCTGTTGAGCGGGTTCGGGGTGTCGCTTCCGTCGGGCTCCCTCGTCTTCGAGGCCCGCACGGTCATTGTGTGCGTCGTCGTCGGGGTCGGCGTGACGCTGGTCTCGGCCATCGGCCCGGCCCGGAGAGCCGTCCGCATCGCCCCGGTGGCAGCGGTCTCGGAGCAGCAGACCGAGGAGGACATTCCCCTGAGGCGGCGCTTCATCCGGGGAGGCGTCATCACCGTGGTCGGGATCGCCCTGTTGGCCGTGGGCCTGACGGCACCGGCCATCGCGCTGGTCGGTCTGGGCGCGGTGTTGATCTTCGTCGGGGTGGCCATGCTGGCACCGGCGGTGGCCCGGCCTATGGCGAGCGTCATCGGACGTCCCGGGGCGCGCCTGCTCGGCATGTCGGGCCGGCTGGGCCGGGAGAACTCCATGCGCAGTCCCCGGCGCACGGCGCAGACCTCGTCGGCACTAATGGTCGGACTGGCCCTGGTCTCGGCGATCGCCGTGTTCGGCGCGTCGCTGTCGCGCTCGGCGACGAGCAGCGTCGACAATGCCATCAGCGCGCAACTGATCGTCACGAACACGAACACCGCCGGCGGCTCGGGAGGCTTCAGCACGACGGTCCCGCTGCAGGCGGCCCGCGTCCCAGGGGTCACTGCCACGTCAACTGTCTATGGCGGCCAGTTCGAGTTCCGTGACTCACTCGAGAGCATCCTCGGTCTCGGCACCAAGAACCTGTCGAAGACGGTGATCCTGAATATGACGGCGGGGAGCTCGGCGGCCCTGGCGACCGGCGGCCTGCTGGTCGACACGTCGACCGCGAACTCCGACCACCTGACCGTGGGCGAGAAGGTGCCGGTGAAGTTCGCGTTGACGGGACGCACCACCATGCGCATCGGCGGGATCTACCAGCCCAATGCGTTGGCCGGGAAGTACCTCGTCAGTGACACGTTCTTCCTCGCCCACTTCCAGAATCCCCTGCCCGGAGCCGTCCTGTTGAACACCGACGGGAGCGCGGGGGTCCAGCAGTCGGTGGCGCGAGTGCTGAAGGCCTACCCGAACGTGCAGGTCCAGTCGCGCGCACAGTTCGAGGCACAGCAGGCGAAGCAGGTGGACCAGTTGCTCGGGCTCGTCTACGCGCTGTTGGCGCTGGCCGTGCTCATCGCCTTGATCGGCATCGTCAACACCCTCATGCTCTCGGTGTTCGAACGCACGCACGAAATCGGCCTCTTGCGGGCGGTCGGCATGCGCCGGCGCCAAATCAGGGCGATGATCCGCTCGGAGTCGGTCATCCTGTCCGTCTTCGGCGCCATCATCGGCATTGTCGTGGGGACGGGACTGGGCCTCGCCCTCGTCTCCGCGCTGCACTCGCAAGGTGTCACCAGCACCGTGGTGCCGTACACGAGCCTGGTGGTCTTCCTGGTCCTGGCTGCGCTGCTCGGCCTGCTCGCCGCGAGCTGGCCGGCGCGGCGGGCCGCTCGGCTCGACGTCCTGGCCGCCATCGCGGCCGACTGACCTCTGCTCAGTTACCGAGGCCGGGGGCTCGCTCCTGCCGAGCGGCGCGCAACGGCGGTTCGGTACAGTTCGACCATGACGACGACAGCGAGCTCCGAGCAGCCCGGCACCTTCCGCCTTCCGGGCTACACCATTGCCGTCGGACCCTTTACACACGTTGCGGCAGAGCGTGATCGCCTGGCGACATTGCAGTGGCGCCAATTCGACGTTCGCCAACTCGGATCCACGATTGGGGCCGAGATCTCCGGCGTCGATCTTCGCACTGCACTCCCCGACGAGGTCGTGGCCGAGCTGCGTCAGGCTCTGCACGACTACAAAGTCATCTTCTTCCGGGACCAGCCCCTCAACGCCCACCAGCACGTGGCCTTCGCGCGCCGCTTCGGTGAGCTGGAGGTCCACCCGTTCCTGCCGTCGAACACCGGCGAGCGGGAGCTGGTGCGCTTCGAGAAGACGGCGGAGGTCAGCGGCTACGAGAACTCATGGCACCACGACGTGACCTGGCGCGCCCGCCCCTCCATGGGGGCGATACTGCACGCCGTCTCAGTGCCGGACAGCGGGGGCGACACGCTCTTCGCCGACATGTACGCGGCGTACGACGGGCTCGATCAATCGACGAAGGATGAGATCGACCATCTGCAGGCCATCCACGACTTCACTCAGACGTTCGGGCACTCCATGTCCGGCGAGGAGCGCCGGAAGGCGCAGGAGCAGTATCCGCCGGTGCGCCACCCCGTGGTGTGTTCGCACCCCGCCACAGGGAAGCTGCACCTCTACGTGAACCGCCCCTTCGTCAGCCACATCGAAGGGCTTGACCGTGAGGCCAGCCTGGCGCTGCTCGACCGGCTGTGCCGGCAGGCCGACGCCCCGGAGCACCAGTGCCGTTTCAGTTGGACCAAGGATGCCGTGGCGTTCTGGGACAACCGCGCCGTGCAGCACTACGCCTCGAGTGACTACTGGCCGCAGCGCCGCTCCATGGAGCGGGCCTCGGTCATCGGGGCGGCACCCGAGCGCGCCGGCCGCTGACTCAGGCGGCGGGGACCTCGGCCGGCGGTCGCCGGGTCGGCATGATCGTCGGCCCGAGCGACGTGTGGGCCGCCAGAATGAATCCTGACGCCAGCATCACGTAGAGGAGATCGAGCAGCATGGCGAGCGTGCCGCTCCGGCTCGTGCCGATGCTGCCGAAGACGCCCGGTGCCACCAGCGCGAAGAGCAGGTAGATGCCGACGGCCAGCGAGACGATCAGCTGGAGCAGGTAGATGAAGCTGACCACGCCGGCGTAGGACTGCATGACCCGAAGGTTGGGACCCGTCACCCCGCGGTCCCCGCGGGCGGTGGCGATCCCGCGGCCCACATGCAGCGACAACGTCGCACCGAACAGCACGACCAGAAGGCCCCCGATCACGACGGAACGCGCGATCGAATTGGTCAGAGGGACGAAATGCGGCGCGATCACCGAGAGGATCGAAGTGACGATCAGCACCGAACCCGCGAAGGTGAGCTGCAGCGTCACGAAGCTCATGCCAAAGAGGTAGACGCTGTGCGCGCGCTGGCCCCGCTCGTCCGGCTCGGCTCGGTTCGCCACGATCAGGATGATCGGGATCAGGAGGAAGGCGGAGAAGAGCGCGACGAAGATCGCCACAAAGGCGACGATTCCCCCGGCGAACCCGGCGAACTGGCTTGGCAGTGTGGTCATGACCTCCCCCTTCCGGCGCCCGTCGGGCGCCTTCTGCACGGTAGGCCTCGGGCGGTGTTGGAAAGCGGATGCTCACTCGATCAGTGAGTTCCGGCTCGGGTCCGGACTCACTTCCGCCGCACAATGACCATGGGGAAGCCCCATTTCGACACGTCCCCGCTTTACACTCGCGTGATGCCCGGGACGTTTCGTAGGTGGTCGATCCGCCTCTCCATTGTTCCAGCGTGCGCACTGGCGCTCGCCGCCTGTTCGAGCAACCCGTCCACCTCGAGCTCGTCGACGACGTCGACCACGCCGGCCTCGACGACTTCGAGCGCCAGCGCGGGCAGCGCATCGAGCACGTCCACCACATCGAGCACGTCACAGACCTCCGGCACGCTGGTCCCGCAGACTGCGACAGGCACCGAGTTCTATTCACCGTCGAAGAACATCAGCTGTGAGATCGACGACGACTTCGGCCCGAGTGCCATCACGAGCGCGCTCTGCCTCACCATTTCGCCACCGAAATCGGTGACGTTGATGACGGACAGCAGCCTCACCGAGTGCACCGGGGTCAACTGCCTCTCCAATGCCGGCGTGAACACGCCGACGTTGGCCTACGGCCAGTCGATCACGCTCGGGCCCTTCACCTGCGCCTCGTCGACGGCGGGCATGAAGTGCACCCTCGCCAATGGCGACGGCTTCCTCATCTCGAGCAGCGCGACCACTGCGCTGGGGAACGCCAAGGTGGCGACCGGTTCGAGCTGACGCCGGAACGCTTTCTCACGTTTTCTAAGGCAACCTTGAGAATGTGGACTGCAGCTCCGAACCAGGACTCAACTGTGTTGCGGCGTCCTGGAGGCGACATCGAACGAGTCGCGGTTGCTGGGGATCACGGGGTCCACCCGAACGCTCACGGCCGCCGGATTCGGCACGGGCTGGTCGGGTCCGGTCGAGGTCACGACCCGATCGCGACCCCCGACCTTGGCGCTGAGCAGAGCGGCATCGGCCAGTGCGACAACCTGATCGAAGTCGACGGCCTGGTCCGATGACGCGAGACCGAAGCTGATGGTGAACGGCGGGAGGTCGGCGACGACGATCCGTTCGGCCAGACGTTCGCGGACTCGTTCCAGCACCTGTCGTGCTTCATCGATGGGGCACTCTGGCAGGACGACGACGAACTCCTCGCCCCCATAGCGCCCGGGGATGTCGATCGGCCGGAGCGAGTCCCGGAGCACCTGCGAGAAGGTCCTCAGGGCGCGGTCGCCGGCGGCGTGCCCGAACGTGTCGTTCAAGTCCTTGAAGTGGTCGAGGTCGCCGTACGCCACTGCGTAGGGCGTGCCCGTGGCGTGGAGATCCCTGACGGCGCCCTCCAGGCTCCTCCGGGTCATGAGCCCCGTGAGAGAGTCGCTGTTGGCTTGGGTCTGGGAGACTTCGAAGGCGCGCAGCATCGCCAAGCGCTCCGATGTCCTTCGGGCGACCACCTCGACGTTCTTCTCCGCTGTGTCCGAGGGAGGCGAACCGTCTTCCGTGGTCACATGGAAGACCCCGATGGAGTTGCCGCTGATGCTCACGGGAACGCACAGTGCGGAGCAGTGCCGGCCCCTGAGGTTGGGACAGGCATCGAGCGCCGTGCTGTCGGGGAACACCATGTTCCGCGACCTCGATGCTGCAGGGCAGTCGTCGGGGGACATGACACCGCACCCGAGGTCGTCGGCTTGAGCCGAGCTGACGAGCACCTGCCGGAAGTGGGCCTTGCTGGAATCCGCCAGCAGGAGTTCGGAACGCATGCCTGGCGCGGCCTGGCTCAGCGCTTCGGCCACGATGTCGAAGACGGATTGCTCTGCCCTCGACATCTCCAATGCGGTTTGCAGGCTGGCTTCGAACGCGGTCCTTCGTGCGACGTCGGACTGCATCGCCTCACGTCTGGATTGCTCGCGTTCCACCTGCAGCGCGTGCCTCGTGACGAAAGCGACCGCGGTGCCTGCGATGGCCACGCCGATCACGATGGACCACAAGAGCTCGGCTCGGGCACGACTCGCCGCCGCATGCGCCTGATTCGCGGTTGCGACGAGATGATCGCTGATGGTGTCCTGCAGGGAGGCGAGCGCTGCGTCGAGGCTCGCCTGGGTCTTCTCCTCGGCCGCGGCCAGGTGCGCCGTCTGTGGCGTCTGCGCCCCGCCGGCCAGAAACGCACCCAGGGTGTTCTGTGCGGCAACGAAGGCAGCCATGCGGTCCGCCAGGTGCGGCGCGAGGTCGGTGTCGCCCGTTGTGGTGAGGAGGTGTTCAAGGTCGCTGGACGACTTGTTCGCGCTCTGGGCGTCGTTTTCGGCCTGGTCCACGAGTGTGGCGGCCGGCACGGCGTTACTGAATGCCTCCGCCGCGAGTACCTGGAACGCCGCCGCCGATGCGCGGAGATCACGGACGGGACGTTGGAGCACGAGGTACCGCTGGGACAGTCGCGCGGTCAGCGTTTCTGCCTGGGAGGCGTTGGCAACCCCGAGGAAGGCCCCCGCCAGCGCAATAACCGTCACGATGATGCCCACGAGCACGATCGCCCGGTGGGGCGCGTACCAGTTCCAGCCTTGTGCCCTGGGCGCGTTCTGGTCCCGAGTGACGGTGTCGGCCCGGGTGTTCACGGTGATACATATCGGCGCGTTCACACCTTTTCCTGAGACGCCCGACGGGGTACGTCGATGGCCCCAACGGCCGACGTGACATCGCTATTGCGAGTCCCTGCCCGGCCGGACCAATCGGCGGCCCCGAGGACGCGCCCAGCAACGTGAGGGGCGCCGGGCGTAACCTCCCGCCATGGCTGGTATCGGCCGCTTCTCCCGCCGCCTGCGCGACCGCCCCGACGACCAGCTGCCTCTTCCCGCCGGCCCCGTCTCCAACGGAGAGTTCGTCCCGGCGCCGCCGACGTCGAAGGATCGGGCGGTCGACGCGCTACTCCGGGAGTCCATCGACGCCTCGGCGCGCCGGGCCGGCGTGGACCGCCGCCGATTCCTGCAGGGCGCCGGAGCCGTCGCGGCGACACTCGCCGTGTTCGAGTTCGCCGGCTGCTCGGCGTCGCCGGCGTCGCACCGGCAGGCGGGCTCCGCTCGGGGCAAGGGCGGCCGCTTCCGGGTGCCGCCACCGGAGGACACGGCCGCCTGCCAGCAGGCGTTGACCGGCTCCGAGTTCATCTTCGACGTGCACACCCATCACGTGATCCCGGCCGGCCCGTGGGTCGACGACGCGCCCGACACGACCTCGCTCGTACTGTCCATGCTGCCGGCCGGGTGCACCGACACCGACCAGCTCGATTGCGTTGACCGCGCCAACTACCTCCACGACATCTTCCTGGCCAGTGACACGACGGTGGCGGTGCTGACCGACGTCCCGAACTCCGGCCCCTCCAACGCCCCGATCCCGTTCCCCGAGGCGCTGCGCACGCAGCAGATCACAGTGGGGCTCACCGACGGGGGCGCCAGCCGGCTGCTCGTCGAGAACATCATCGCCCCTAACGTCGGACCGCTCAGCGCGACCTTCGAGGAGATGTCGAGCGCGGTCGCCACGGGGCCGCCGGCCGCCTTCAAGGTGTACACGGCGTGGAGTCCCACTGGCCAGGGCTACTCGTTGGAGGACCCCACCATCGGTCTCCCCACCGTCCAGCAGGCGCAGGATCTCGGGGTCAAGGTCTTCGTGGCCCACAAAGGACTGCCACTGGTGAACTTCGACCCGGCCTTCAATCACCCCGACGACGTCGTGGCCGTCTCGCGCCAGTTTCCCGACATGCAGTTCGTCGTGTACCACGCCGCGTGGGACCCCAGTCATGTGGAGGGCCCCTACGACCCCGGTGCGGCCATCGGCATCGACACGATGTTGGCCGCCCTCGATCGTCATGCTGTGCCTCCCAATGACAACGTCTGGGTGGACATCGCCACCATGTGGCGCCAGCTCCTCACCGACCCCGACCAGGCGGCCCATGCGCTGGGCAAGCTGCTCGGCCGCGTTGGAACGCAGCGGGTGCTGTGGGGCACCGATGCCATCTGGTACGGGAGCCCCGAGCCGCAGATCATGGCCATGCGCACCTTCGAGATCACACCCCAATTCCAGGAGGCGTACAGCTACCCTGCCCTCACCGCTGAGGTCAAGGAGGGGCTGTTCGGCCTCAACGCCGCCGCCCTCTTCGGTGTCGATCCGACAGCCATGCGCTGCGGGCTGACGGAAGACCCGCTCACGGCCAACATCTCCGAAGCGGCCGCGCTGCGCCACGAGGGGGCGTTGCCCTCGGCCTGGCAGTCCCACGGCCCGACGACGCGCCGGGAGATGCTCGACTGGCTCGGGTCGTCCGCCACCAACTGGGTGCCGTTCTGAGGCATTGACCGATCGCTCCTACGGCGAGCCCGAAAGAGCCACGGTCGCTCGTCCTGCAGTCGTAGGGGCCTCGCTGAGTTGTGCGCCCGACCGGGTCGCCGCGCCGTTCGGGTAGATCGTCAATGCCAGCAGGACGAGCAGCGGACCCGTGTTGGGGTCAGTGGCGATGCCGGTGAACGGTTGTCCGAAGGCCTCTCCGAACATCCAGTAGTCGAGCGCCAGCGCAGCGCCCGCCACGAGGAAGACGGTCGTGTGCCGCGACATCAGAGGGCCCAGGCCGATGACGAAGGACAGTGCCGCGCCAGCGACCGCCACCCACCCGCCGCCGTTCCCGAGGGCGTGCGCCACCGAGAGCTGGACGTGGGCGAGCCAGCTCGGCTCACCCGTGACGGCGCCACTGATCGCCGCCGACACGCTGCCATCGGCCCGATTGGCCGGCAGCAACCAGAGGATCCCCATGCCCCCCCAGACGATCGCCCACACGGCTCTGGCGCCGCGCGCCCCCAGCGGTCCTTCGGCGGCGGCGGGACCCGTCACCACCCGGTCGGAGGGCGTCGGCGCCGCCCGCGGCCACACCAGGAGGCCGAGCGCGGCGTAGAGGAGTGCGCCACCGGGCGCTCCGGTCAGGGGTGACGCCATACCGGTGAACAGCATGCCGAAGCCCTCTCCGAGAGCCCACACACCGAGTGCCCAGACGAAGGAGAGGGCCAATGCCGGCCGCACCGTCTGCCGGATCAACAGCCCGACCCCGATGAGGATCTGAATGCCGGCGAAGACGGTATTGGTCGCTGCCGGCTGCAACGCGATCAGGTGCGCCATGTGGGTGATCACGCTCGAGACGAGGCCGGGCTGGCCCTGCGCCGAGGGCAGGATCACCTGGTTGGCGAAGTCGGGGCCGAACATTCTGGGCTGCAACTGCAGCAGACCGTCGAGCAGCCAGATCGCGCCGAGGCCGATCTGAATGGTCCGCGCACTGACCCGGTCCGCTCCCGGGACGCGGCTTCCGCTCATGCCTGGCCCCGGATGATCGGCGCCAGCTCGGCCCGGGTGAGATCAGGCTGGAACTGGTGCGTCGAGGCCAGGGACGGCTCGGTCCACACGTGCAGCATGAAGTACGTGTTGGTGTTGTGCACGCCGGCAGCACACGTGCCGGAGCTCGATGTCTTCCCGACGACCCGCCCGTCGGAGAGGCACAGGTTGTCGTGGGCGTGCCACTGGGTAAGCGGGCCGCCGACATCGGGACCGGGTGTGCACGGTGCCGGCCCGAGATACATGGCGCCCAGGAGTTTCGGGCCGTCGACCGTGTTGGCGTACATCAAGAAGGCGGGGCTGGACGGGTCGAACCCGTCCGTCTTGGCGATCCCCCAGTTGGCGTAGTGGACCAGGTATCCGTCGGGGTTCGTGGCCGGGGTGTACCCGGCGGCCGTGGCAGCGGAGAGGCTGGTGTACTTGGCCAGGGTGGCGGTGGTCTCGGCGACGAGACGGTCGGCCGCCGCCTGCTGGGACACGGTCGGGTTTCCTGACGGAACGGGTGCCATCACCATGCCGTTGGCCATGGTCGTCGCCCCCTTGACGTTGCCGCAGACGGTCGTCGATCCGGTCGGCGTCGATCCGGTCGGCGTCGATCCGGCCGGCGCGGATCCGGCCGGCACGGACGAGCCCGTGCTCGCACGTCCCATCGCCATGCCGGCCATCGAACTCGTGCCCGACGGCGTGACCTTCGAGGACGCCGCGGTGCCCGGAGCCGGGTGCGACGAGGCGTCCGACACGGCGGTGGCTGCCAGTACGAGGACGGCGGCGAGGCCGACCGCCCCGAGGACGGTCCACCACAGCCGCGCCGGCAGGCCCAAGCGTCCCCAGCGTTCTCTCGTCAATTGCCCCAAACGGCGCATGCCGTCCTCCTCGCCATCTCGTTGGCACCACCGTCACCCCCAGATGTGACGGGCCCGCAATGTGGGTGTGAGGGAAGTGTGAGCCGCTCGTCCATGTGCACGGGATCGGTTCCGACCCGACACGGCCATGACCGGGTAGGCCGTCAGCTCGTTGCCGGCCCCCGCCACAGATCGATGCCGCCGTCGACGGCGTAGACATCGATCTCCTTGAGTTCCTCTTCGGTGAAGTCGAGGTTGTCCAGCGCCACCACGTTCTCCTCGAGCTGGGCGACGCTGCTGGCGCCGATGACGAGGGACGTGACGCGGGGATCGCGCAGCGCCCACGCCAATGCCAACTGGGAGACCTTCTGGCCCCGACGGGCCGCGATGTCGGCGAGGGCGCGCACGTGGGCGAGGTTCTCGTCGCTCAACATGTCGGCGGACAGCGACGTGCCCTCCGACGCCCGCGACCCCGCCGGGATCCCGTGCAGGTAGCGATCGGTGAGCAGTCCCTGGGCCAGCGGGGAGAAGCCGATGCACCCGACGCCCTCCTCGCCCAGAACATCGAGAAGCCCGTTCTCGATCCAGCGGTTGAACATGGAGTACGAGGGCTGATGGATGAGCAGCGGTGTCCCCAGCGAGCGCAGGATCGCGACGGCCTCCCTCGTGCGCACGTCCGAGTACGACGAGACGCCGACGTAGAGCGCCTTGCCCTGACGCACCGCCGCGTCGAGTGCACCCATCGTCTCTTCGAGGGGTGTGTCGGGGTCGAAGCGGTGGTGGTAGAAGATGTCGACGTACTCGAGCCCGAGGCGGCCGAGGCTCTGGTCGAGACTGGCCAGCAGGTACTTCCGGGAGCCGTGGTCGCCGTAGGGGCCCGGCCACATGTCCCAGCCCGCCTTGGTCGAGATGATCAACTCGTCGCGCAGGGCGCCGAAGTCCGAGCGCAGGATCGAACCGAAGTTGGTTTCGGCGCTTCCGTAAGGCGGCCCGTAGTTGTTGGCCAGGTCGAAGTAGGTGATGCCGAGATCGAAGGCCCGCCGCACAATCGAGCGCTGGACCTCCAGGGGTCGATCGTCCCCGAAATTGTGCCAGAGCCCGAGCGACAGCGCCGGCAGCATCACCCCGCTCCGGCCGCATCGACGGTAGGGCATGGACTGGTACCGATCGGGCGCTGGGTCGTAAAGCGGCATGGGGATGCACCTCCTGAACTGGTTCGACGGCCTCCGTTTCGCAATGGTCGCGAAATTAGCGGTGCGACGGGACGAGCGACCCACTGAGGGAACAGCCTGGCGGGGTGCGATGATGACCCCATGGCAGAGAAGAAGAAGGTCGTCGTCTGGGGAACGGGGTTCGTGGGGAAGATGGTGATCCCCGAGGTGCTACGACACCCGCACTTCGAGCTCGTCGGGGTCGGCGTCAATGACAAGGACAAGGTCGGCCGTGACGTCGGTGACATCTGCGGCATCGGGACCACGGGGATGACGGCCACCGACGACCTCGAAGCACTTGTCGCCCTCCGCCCCGACGCCCTGGTGCACTACGGGCCCACCGCCGGGTTGGCCGACGCCAACATCCGGGACATGGGGGCCTTCCTCCGCGCCGGTATCGACGTGTCGTCCACGGCCATGACGCCGTGGGTGTGGCCTTACATGAAGCAGAACCCACCCTCGTGGATCGATCCCATCACGGAGGCCTGCGAGGACGGCGGCGCCACCTGCTTCACCACGGGCATCGACCCCGGCTTCGCCAACGATCTCTTCCCCATGACGTTGATGGGCCTGTGCGCCGAGGTCAAGAAGGTCAAGGCTCTCGAGATCCTGGACTACCTCAACTACACCGGCGCGTACGAGGACGAGATGGGCATCGGCCGCCCACCCGAGTTCACGCCGCTGCTCGAGCACACCGACATCCTCGTCATGTCCTGGGGTGGCACGGTGCCGATGATGGCGTCTGCCGTCGGCATCGAGCTCGACGAGATCACGACCACGTGGGACAAGTGGGTGACTGACGTTCCCATCACCACCGCCAAGGGTGTGATCAACCCCGGAGAAGTGGCAGCCATCCACTTCACCATCAACGGCATCTACAAGGGCGAGCCACGCATCTGTCTGGAGCACATCAACCGGGTGGGGACCGACGCCGCACCGGATTGGCCCCGCGGCACCCAGGACGACGTGTACCGGGTGGAGATCGAAGGGACTCCGTCCATCACGCAGGAGACCGCCTTCCGCTTCACCGATGGCAGCGGCCGTGATGCCGCCGCCGCCGGCTGCCTGGCGACGGGATTGCGCGCCCTCAACGCCGTCCCGGCAGTCAACGACCTCCCGCCCGGGTGGGCCACCGCGCTCGATCTGCCGCTCATCCCCGGGGCGGGAACCATCCGCTGAGCCTTGGCAGTGCACCTCCCTTTCACTCCGGGCTCGGTCTCCATCCGGCTTTACCCCCACAACGAGCTGCCGGCCGACGCCATCGTCCGCGAACTGTGCGCCCAGGCCGTGGTGGCCCTCGACAACGGCTTCGACGGCGTGATGACCAGCGAGCATCACGGCGGTTTTGCGGGCTACATGGCGCAGCCACTGCAGATGGCCTCGTTCATATTGGAGGAGAGCGCCACCGGGTGGGCTGCGGCCGCACCGCTCCTCCTCCCCCTGCGTGCCACGGCACTGGTCGCCGAGGAGGTCGCGTGGCTCCAGGCCCGCCACCGTGGTCGAGTCGGGCTCGGGGTCGCCGCGGGAGCCCTCCCGCTGGACTTCGAGGCGGCCGGCGTGCGCCAGGCCGGGGCGGTCGACGCGTTCAAGGCCGAGCTGCCCCGGCTCGTGGCCATGCTCCGTGGTGAAGAGCTGGGGGACCTGGACGGGGACCCCGCCCTGCTGGCCTGCCGCCAGACTCCGGTACCTGTGCTCAGCGCGGCGGTGTCCGTGGTGGCGGCCGTGCGGGCGGCTCGCTGTGGTGCCGGCATCCTCATGGAGGGCATGTCCACGCCGGACAAGCTCGCCCGCCTGACCCGGGCCTTCGGAGAGGCCGGGGGGACGGGCGCCCGGGTGCTCATCCGCCGGGTGTGGCTGGGACGAGTGCAGTCCCGGCTCGTCGAGGACCAGCGGGCCGTGTACGACAGCTACGCCGGGGGTTCGTTCGGCGCCGATCAGACGATCGCATCCGATGAGCCGGACGAGCTGGCCGAGCGCCTTGCCGCAACCGTGCGCCAGGCCGGGGCCGATGCACTCAACCTCCGGGTACAGCTTCCGGGCATGTCGCCGGACCAGGTACGCGAGCAGATCGAGCAGATCGGGTCCGCGGTCGTTCCCTCGCTGAAGGAGGCCCTGGCCTCTTCGGCATCGCTCTAGCGGATCGGCGTCCAACCGCTGGAGAGGTGGTTTCCGCCGTCGACATCGAGCGTGATCCCAGTGATCTGCCGAGCGTCGTCGGACAGCAGGAAACAGACCGCCGCCGCGATGTCTTCCGCCTCGGTGAGGCGGCCGAGGGGGAGCGCCGATCCGGCTGCGGCACCGGCGTCGGTTTTCCAGATCGGACGGGTCGCTGTGGTGCGCACCAAGCCGGGACTGACGGCGTTCAGACGGACACCCTGGCCCGCCAGGTCGGCCGCAATCGTGCGCGTCATGGCGTTCAGGGCGGCCTTGGCCGCGGCGTAGGAGACCATGGCCGAGGTCGTCTTGCGCGGTGAGCCGCTCGAGATGGTCACGACGGATCCGGCGTTGTCGCCGAGACCGCGCGCCAGAGCAGCACGGACGAGGGCGACGGTGGGCCACGTGTTGAGGCGGAACGTCTCGAGCAGTTGCTCCTCGCTGATGGCATCGAACGACAGCGGGTGGGGAGCACCACCGACCGTACTGACGATCAGATCGACGCGACCGAACGCCTCCACAGCCCGGTCGGTGAGCGTGGAGACGGCCGCTTCCGTGTCCATGGACCCGACGACGCCCAGGACGTGGAACCCCTGAGCCCGGAAAGCGGCCTCGGTCGACGCGACCCGGTCCTCGTCGCGGCCGTTGACGACGACCGAGGCCCCCTCGCGGGCGAGGCGCAGCGCACACGAGCGGCCGATGCTGGGATCGGCGGTGGAACCGGTGATGATGACGACCCGTCCGGAGAACCGTGCTGCCGGGCTGCTGTCGCTCTCGGCCGTTCCCACCGTCGCATCTTGTCCCACGGCGTCACCGGTGTGCCATGCGGGCGGGAATTCCTCAGAGCGGATAGGGGTCTTCGACGAGCGACAGGCCGCGCTGCAGCGCGGTCAGTGAGAAGCCGGCCGTGGTGCGATAGCGCTCCGTGACGTCGGCTATCTCCTCTGGCGCGATCACATCGCCTATGTCGGCGAAGCCGTCGGGCGCGCGCTGCTCGACCAGCCGCATCGGAAGCTCGGGTCCAAGTCCACGGTTTGCCTGCACGATCGCCGCCGTGGCGGGGCGCCGGGCCGCCTCGTAGCGTTGCAAGGCCTCGTCCACGTCGCCCGGGTGCCGCCGCAGGCAGCCGGCCAGCACGCGCGCATCCAAAATGGCCTGGGAGGCGCCGTTGGATCCGATGGGATACATCGGATGCGCCGCATCGCCGAGAAGGGTGGTCCGGCCGAAGGTCCAGCGCGGAATCGGGTTCCGGTCCACCATGGGAAACAGAAAGGTCTCGGGAGCTGCCTCCACGATGCCGGGCACGTCGAGCCAGCCGAAGTCCCATTCTTTGAACTGGGGCAGGAAGTCGTCGAGCGCACCGCGGCGATTCCAATCCTCGGCCCGGCCCAGGTCCGAGTCGGGGCGTCGCAACTCGGCGATGAAGTTGAACCTCTGCCTGCCCCCGGGGAGGTCTGCGATCGGGTAGCCGACGAACTTCTGCTCCGGATGCCCGGCCCAAATCATGGAGCGTCCGTCGAGCACGGGATTCACCTCGGCGATGCCCCGCCAGAGCAACGAGCCGTTCCAGAGGAAGCCGCCCTCGTCCGGGTAGCGCTGCGCCCTGGCCGCACTGTGGATCCCGTCGGCGGCGACAACGAGGTCTGCCTCCAACTCCCCTTCGTCGAATTCCGCCACGGCCTTCCGGTCGTTCCCTCCGACTCGCACGAGCCGACGTCCCAGATGGATGGCGTCCTGCCCCAAGCGTTCCGTCACGGCGACCCGCAGTACCTCCTGCAGCAGGCCGCGATGGATGGAGAGCTGGGGCCAGGGGTAGCCGGCGGCGATCCCACGCGGCTCCCGCCAGATCTCCTGCCCCCTCTTGGTGCAGTAGACGAGGGTGGAGGGGGCAATGGCGTGCGCGAGCAATTCGTCGAAGAGGCCGAGCGCACCGAGCTCGCGTACGGCGTGCGGGAGCAGGTTGATACCGACGCCGAGAGGCCGCAGTTCGCGGGCCGAATCGAACACCTCCACCTGCAGGCCGATCTCGTGCAGGCTGAGAGCCGCCGCCAGACCCCCGATCCCGGCGCCGACGACCGCGGCGCGCCGGCCGGGTCCGGCCGGGCTCACAGAACCTCGTGCACGTGAATGCGAACGGTGCTGCGGTCCCTCTCGCCGGTCGAGACGGCGATGAGGTTGTTCAGCCAACTCAGCCGCGGCGCCGGGGACGAGAGGCGGATCAGCGTGCGGAAGTAGTACTCGTCGGGATCCACCGGATCCCCCTGGGCCAACCGCGCCGTGACGGAATCGGACGCCTTGCGGACGCCCTGGGATACGACCTCAATGGCTTCGTTGCCTGCGGTCCGCAGCGTGTAGTGGGCATCGATCTCGAGTACGCCGTCGGCCCGAACGGTCTGCCAGTCGACGCCGCCCTCCAGCAGCGTGCCGGCCAAGCCCTCCCTGCCCTCGAACGTGCCCTTCTCGAAGGCGACGTAGCGGCGCCCGCCGCCGAGGTCGACCAAGGGACGCACCTGAATGGTGATCAGCATCAGCTCGCGTAGTTCGACCGGCCTCATAGGGGTCTGCACGTCCTTCTGTCTCTCGGTCCTGATGACGGCGAGCATCGGCGCTGCGTCCGCCTGGCGGGCGATGGTAACAGCGGTCCCCACGACTCCTCGCTAGGTTGACCGCATCGGTACCGACGCTCCGCCACCGCTCCGCACCCGCGTCGCCGAGCTCCTCGGTGTCGACTACCCGTTGCTGCAGGCTCCCATGGGATTCATCGCCCGGGCGCAGCTGGCGTCCGCCGTCTCGAACGCGGGCGGATTCGGGATCGTCGAGACCTCCTCCGGTCGCCTCGACGAGGTCCGCGAAGAGATGGCGGCGATGCGTGATCGGACGGACAAGCCGTGGGGTGTCAACATCGCCCAGATGCTGGTGACCGATCCCCAGATCGTCGAGTTCGTGGCTGCACAGGGAGTCAGGTTCGTGACCACGTCGGCTGGAGACCCCGCCCGGTACACGCGGCAGCTCCACGACGCCGGCATCAGCGTCTTCCACGTGGTTCCGTCGCTGCGGGCCGCACAGAAGGCCGTCGAGGCGGGAGTGGACGGCCTGGTGGTCGAGGGGGGAGAAGGCGGGGGCTTCAAGAACACCAGACCCGTCTCGACGATGGTCCTGCTGCCGCAGATCTGCCAGACCTTCGACATCCCCGTCGTAGCTGCCGGCGGCATGGTTGACGGTGCTTCCATGGCTGCCGCCTTCGCACTCGGCGCCGAAGGCGTCCAGATGGGAACGCGCATGGTCAGCGCAGTCGAGTCACCCGTGCACGATAACTACAAGAGCCTGGTGACCGGGGCCGACGCTACGGATACCGTGGTCCTCAGTGCCCACTCGAGCCCGGCCTATCGGGTCATGCGTACCCGCTTCAGCGAGAGCCTCGAGCAGGAGCCGTCTGTGATCATGGGTCGCACCGTCGGCATGGACGGCGTGCTCAAGCTCTACTTCGAAGGTGATCTCAGTGCGGGCTTCGCGTTCGGGGGCCAGGTGGCCGGCCGCGTGACGGAGGTCCTCCCCGTGCGTCAGATCGTGCACGAGACGGTGCGCGATTTCTACGAAGCGGTGCGCATGCTGGGCCAATTCCTCCCGGACGCGTAGTACGGAGCCAGGCGCTATTTCGGCTTCTGGCTCAGGAAGCGGAAATGGAATCCGACGATGTCGGTCGTCGTGTCCCGGAACCCCGCCGAGGCGAGGCGACCCTTCAGTTCGTCCGGATCGATGGGAGTGAACATGTCATCGGCATGCCCGGAGCGGATCGGTTCGAGATCCAGCGAATCCTGCCCGACGAATATGCCGCCGGGACGCAGGACCCGGTGCAACTGGGCAAACAGCCGATCCTGATGTTCGGGCGATGGCATGTGGTGGAGGACCGAGAAGCACGCCGCCGCCGAGAACCGATCGTCCGGCAGCCCCGTGTCGGCGCGAGTCGCATCAGCCACGAGGACGTCGACGTTCGTTCCGGCCAAGCGGTCCCGCAGCGCCTCACCAAGTGAGGGGTCGATCTCGACGGCGGTCACCCGCGGCACCCGCTGGCGGAGGATGTCAGTCGTGAGTCCGGGTCCCGGACCGATCTCGAGGACGTCGTCACCCAGGTCCCCTGCGGCCGCTATCCAGGGCAATAGCTCGGTTTGGAGGAGGTGCGCCCAGGCGGGGCTGGCCAGAAATTGCAGATGGGTTTCGTTCATGCCCTTACTTGTACGATGAGCGGCTGATGGCCGTCTCTGCACATTCGGTCAATGTTTTGTCATTATCGGACAGAACCGGCCTCGTCGACATGCGCTCGGGAGGCCGGCCGCCGGCGGGCAGCTTCATCTACGACGGCGACGAGCTGATCACGACGTGGCACGAGCACGACCTGCACCAGGTCGAATACGCCTTTCACGGCAGCGTCGAAGTCGAGACCGCGACAGCGCACTATCTGCTGCCACCGCAGGAGGCCGCTTGGATCCCCTCCGGGGTGAACCACCGGACGACGATCCGTACGACGGTTCGAACCATCTCGGTGTTCTTCGAGCCCCATCTCGTCCCCGCACCCGGCGAACGTGTCCGCATTCTGGCGGTTCCACCCGTTCTGAGGGAGATGATGGTCTACGCCGGACGCTGGCCGATCGGCCGTTCGCTCTCCGACGCAGTGGCCGACGCTTACTTCATTGCGCTGGGCCGATTGGTTTCTGAGGCGCTGGAGAGTGAGGAGCCGCTGTTCTTGCCGACCTCGACCGACCCTGTCGTTGCGGCTGCGCTGACCTGGACCAGAGAGAATCTCGCCACCGCGGGCATGGGGGAAGTCGCCCGTCATGTCGGCCTGTCCGAGCGCTCACTCCGGCGTCGCTTCGAGACGGAACTGAGGATGTCATGGAGGAACTACGTCATGCAGGCTCGCTTGTTGCGGGCGATGGCCCTTCTGGCGGAACCGGGACCTTCGATCCTCCGTGTGGCTAGTGCCGTGGGCTTCGAGAGCCTGAGTTCGTTCAATCGGGCTTTTCGCCTCAGGACCGGAGTGACTCCCTCGACGTATCGCAAGCAGAGAGCACGGCACGGCTGAAGGACGCCAAAGGTGCCCTCACGCGTTCCACATACATCGCGCATACTTCTCTGAGTGTTGCGTGGTGTTCTGATCGGATGACGGAACCTGTATGGGGTCAGGGAGCATGAGTCGGGGTCGAATCGCCCTCGTCCTGACGGCCGCCCTCATCGCGGGTGCCGGAGTCACTGCGTGTGGGGCGAACAGCCCGACGCACACCGCCGCAAGCTCAGTCAGCAACCATCCCGTCGTCTACACCTTTGGCGTCGCAGGCACCGAGGGGCCGGTGCTCCAGACCGAACACGAGAAGCCGACCCCGATCCGGGGCATCGAGGGAACCGTCATTCAGATCGCCACGTCCAACTCCGACACCTACGCGCTGACCTCGACCGGGACAGTCTGGGCCTGGGGAGTCGGGAGCAACGGCGAATTGGGCAATGGCGCCACACCGCTCTACGTCAACACGGCGGTCCAGGTCGATTTTCCCGGTGGCGTGCGCGTCACGTCCCTCCCGAATCCGATGCCCTTCGACGGTGGCCTCGCCATCGACTCCCAGGGCGTGGCGTGGGCATGGGGCCTGAACGCCGACAACGATCTCTGTCTGCCGAGCGGGCTCGTCGTGCGCACCCCCGAGCGCATCCCGCTCACGGGAGTCACTCTGGGAACCGGTGCCCGGACCCACTCCATGTTCGTCTCCGACGGCTCGGTCTACGCGTGCGGGAGCGGCCAGTTCGGCGAGCTCGGTAACGGCGGCACCGCGGACAGCGCGACGCCGACCCGGGTCGTCGGGCTGCCCCCGGGCCCGGTCCAGGCCTTGACATCCTCGTGGGGCGGGTCGGGTGCGCTCATGAGGGACGGCTCGTACTACAACTGGGGCTACAACGAAGCCGGACAGCTCGGTGACGGCACCACCAGCGACAGCGCCGTCCCCGTCCATGTGCCTCTGCCCAAGAAGGTGGTCCAGGTTTTCCAAGGCGGCAGCGGAGCGAAGAACGGCCAGACGATCGCCGTCCTCTCGGACAGCTCGCTGTGGACCTGGGGGAACGGGACCCACGGGCAGCTCGGCAACGGGAGCCGGGCCAGCTCGTCTAACCCGATTCGCATAGCGCTCCCTCACGGTGCACGCCCGGCCGGCGTCGCCTCGGGGGGGTACGCCTCCTACGCCATCGATACGTCCGGGAAACTCTGGGCCTGGGGCCGAAACGACGACGGGCAGCTCGGGACGGGGCAGAGCGGGCCGGACCAGCCGTCTCCCGTTCCGACCGGCCTCCTCCTCAGACAGGTCTCCTCGACGGCGCAGAACGCCGCCGGACTTTCGAGGTGAGGGTGACGCTGTGAAGACCTCCGCCGATGAGTGGGGCATCGTGGGCTCGTGGGCTCACCAACCGACCTCTCCGTCGATCAACTCTCGGATCAAGTCCGCGTGGCCGTTATGACGTGCGTACTCCTCGATCATGTGGTTGTAGATCCAGCGGAGTGAATACGGCTGACCATTGCGGGTTCCTGTGTCGTCGAGGCCGTGGCGAGACGCCGCTGCACGACTCGTTTCGCACTGCGTCTGCCAGGCGACCAGGTCCTCTTGCCAGGAAGCCGAGTCGAGGGGTACCAGTTCGCTGTCCGGAATGGCCGGGTCGTACCAGATCGGCGGAGTCGGTTCGGTGAGAAGTACCCGGGTGAACCAGTTGCGTTCAACTTCGGCCATGTGTCGAAGAAGTCCGTGGAGGGACAACTGTGACGTGGCGATAGGTCGGGCTTTGCGCTGTTGATCGCTCAGCCCTTCGCATTTGAGCAGCAGTGTGATGCGGTGGAACTCGAGCCATGCTTCCAACATCTCTCGCTCTGAAAGGACGAAGGTCGGTTCTTCCCGACGGCTGTCAACGAGATCCTCGACCATGGCATCTCCTCTCCGGCCACGAGTGACACATCTCCCCGACGCCTACCCGGGGGTCGTCGAAGTCAGGCGCCGTGACCTTGGCCCGGCTCAGTGTTATGGCGGACGAGGAGGGGCGTGGACCCGCTCGGGTTGGGCTCGTTCATGCCTGCACCGCAGACGGGACTTCGATCGGCGCCACGTCATCGACGTCGTACGAGTGCATCACAACGCCGGCCAACGTGATGATGACGCCGAGGACGGAAACGCCATTGAGGAGAATCCCGAAGTGGAAAATGGTGAAGTTGTTCGGCGCGTAATAGCGGCTCGGGTACCCGGGAATCGTGTAGACGAGGATGGGCGGGGCGAGCGCCAGGAAGACACCCAGCCGGACCACCCAGTCAACCGCGCGATCGCGACGGAGGACGACGAACCCCAATGGCAACAGGAGGAGGGAGTAGTAACCCCACGCAAAGGAGAAGCACAGGATCAGTATCACGAACAAGGGAGCCGAGAACCAGACCGCCTGCTCCGCCGTCTCGAGATGCGTCCGCGACCAGATCCGCCAACATACGAAAAGGCTCATCACGACGACGGCGACCCGGGCCACGAGGCCAACTCCGGAGGGCAGGTGCAGATATCTCGCCATGGCGCTCAGTGACGTGTTCCATGGCCTCGAGGAATTGGTGGAGAACGTGTGTTCCACCTCGTGGACGAATCCCGAGAAGTCGGCGTTGGCGGCGACGACGACGACCAAGGCGATGACCGACAGCACCACGGGGATGAGCACTGCGACGACGGATTCCCGCCAGCGACGTCTCAGGAGGAGCACGAGAAGCAGCGGGGCCAGCAGAGGCTTGATCGTCAGTGAGATGCCAAGGACAACGGCTGCCGCCATCGGGTGATCGCGATCGAGAGCCAAGAAGAACGCGCCAGCGAGTGGTATCAGGAGCAGCGTGAAATTCTCGTAGTGCGCTGCAATGCCGAGCTGTCCGGTCAGCGCCAGCAACACGGCGAACAAGGCGACGCGGGCAGAGCTCAGCGGGAGTCGTATGAATCGGGTCATCGCCCAGAACAGGTACGCGATGCTCACGATCTGCAGCAGGTAGATGATGACTTTCGTGACTCGGAACGGGAGTGCGGCGAAGGGGAAGGCGAAGAGCAGGCAGCCCGGCGGATACACGAACTGGTTCCACGACGAGCCTCCGTGGAGGACGGCGTGGGCGGCCTGCCAGACGTGCTGGGTGTCGTACCCGAAGTCGACGCCTTTGTGCCAGCGCCAGGCATCGACAAGCCCGATCAGGATGGCAAGAGGCCACAGCACCATTGCCCATGGAAATTCCCGGAGGGCTCCGACGACACCTGTTTCGGAGCCAAACCCTACGCGGGGCTGTGTTTCCCCTTGCTCGGTGCCCAGCCCGCTTTTTTCGACCCTCGCCACGTCATGACCCCTTATGCAGAGGACTCGCCAGGGCGAGCATGGCCGAGATCAGTGGGACAGTCAAGGATCTGACGCGCTCACCGGCACCCATTTGTCGAATGTTGTGACTCTGTCGTGCGTGCCCGTCCGCCTGAGGTAAGCGGAGCGCTATCAAGCCTCGTACTCGTACGTGACGTAGGAGTCTGCCGTGCAGGCGGCATAGTGCTCAGCGAGCTCGGCGTAGTCCGAAACCGTACCCGTGACCTGAAAGACCCTGTCGAAGGAACCGTTGCGCCAGTCCACCGTGTCGCCGGTCTCCTTTTGGACGTCGATCTCTTGCACTCCCGCGAGTTTTCCCAGTTGGTCCAGCCCCTTGATCCCGAGCACCTTCGTGGCCGTGAGGGGAGGCTCGCGATAGAAGCGGTATGCGATCCGCTCGCAGGGCACCGGCCCATCGATGACGATGTGCTCGCCGAGCGCCAGTCGCATGCCCAGTTCCAACAGCGGCACCCCCGAGGCGAGCTTGACGATGGTCGGCGTCAGGCCCGTCGGTCGGCCATTGATCTCAATGATCTTGCGTCCCTGCGGGGTCAGCTTGATCTCAGTTCTGAAGCAACCGAAGTCCGATCCCAGTGACTTGATGGTGGCAGTGGCCAAATCGAACAGCTCAGGGATTTCTGAAGGAGGTATTTCTGCCGGGAAAAACCCACCGGAGGACCGGAAGGGTGGCGCCATCGGGAACAAACCCGTGACGCCCAGATGACTGAAGACTCCTTGGCTGACGATTGTCTCGATGCTGACCCGGTCGGCATACGGGGCCTCAGAAGGAGGCAGGTCCTCCATCCGCTCCTCGAGGACCATCTCCGAGGGATGATCCACGTCGTTGAGGATGCGAACGAGCTCAGGTTCGCTTTCCACGAGATAGATCCCGCGGCACATCGTTCCGTTTCTCGGCTTGAGCAAGGCCGGAAAGCTCACGGCCGCGCAGAGTCGCCGGATCTCCTCGTCGTCAACATCCTCCCGTACCTCGGAGAAACGAGGTATCGGCACATTGGCCGCCTCCATCGCCTCGCGCTGGAGCAATTTGTCGTTGAGGCGCGCCACGGCACCGATGGAGGTGCCGGGCAATCCCAGGGCACTGGCGAGCCACGCTTGCAGGTGGAGATCGGTGTCGAAATAACACGTGATTCCATCAGGGTGCTCGGCATAGACGCGGTGAATCAACTCTTCAGGAGTTAAGCCCTCGGTGTTGACGACCTTGCCCACCTTGCGCAGCACCCGTGTCTTCGGGCCGAGCTCCGACTCGTCGACGATCCACAGCAGCCGGCACAGATCGGACGCGGTGTCGGCAATCTCCCTCCACGGTCTCGACCGTGGGCTATAGACGATCGCCAAGAGAGGCTTGTCGCCGCCCGTCTCCATGGCGAGAGGTTACCCCCCTGGGGCGGCAGGGCTTCCGCCGGCCATCCGGGCCCGATTTCAACCCAACGTTGGGTGCAGCGGGCGTCCCCGGATGATCCGGTCGTCCGAAAGGCCGATGTTCAGCAAGGGGTTCACACGCGCCGGGCCAAATGGAGCACGGCGTCCTCGACACGGGTGATCGTCCCGCCCAGCTCGTTGTCGATGACTTGGCGAAATTGATCATCACGTGTTTCTGAATGGAAGCCGGGATAGGTCCGGGTGAGCGCAATGAAGAAGTCGGCGTCGAGCTCCCGCTCAAAGCGGTGACGTCGCTGGGAGAATTCGCCGAAGCGAGTGTCCTCTTTCACCGGCTCCAATGAACCCAGCATGTGGTCGACTCGCTTGGGCCACGGTGATCCGGTGATTTCGGCCAGACGATCCTCGAAGTTGCCCTGCCCCCACGAGACGACCTCGGTCCACGAAATCGCCAGCGATCCGCCGCTCGGGAGGATCTGGGCGGCCAGGTTGAGTCCGGTTTCGGGCTCGACCCAATGCCAGGCGCTGAAGGCCACGATGAGATCCACCCCTTCGCCAGCAGGCCAGTCCTCGAACCGGCCTTCCACGAATTGGGCGGCGTCGCCGAGCTTTTCCTCGCCGAGCTTCCTCATCCCCGCCGAGGGCTCGATGGCGACGACCTGGAGCCCGACGTCGACGAGCGAAGCGGTACCGATGCCGGTTCCGGCTCCGATCTCGAGCGCCTTGGCGCCCGGCCGGAGCTCCCCCAATTCGACGATGTCCTCGAAGATCCCGCGCGGGTACTGGGGGCGATAGCGGTCGTACGCGACGGCCGACGAGTCAAATTCGCTCGACCGTCTGGCCGCCATTTTCCACATGTCGGACATGCCGACAGTGTGACACAGGCCTCCTCGCCGGCGACCCAACGACAGGGGTTGCTCCGGGCCGGGTGCGGTGCGTCAGGCAGCCGAACTCAGGTCTGGCGCGCCGCCGAGAACTCCGGCGCGTCGGCACCGAGATCAGTGGTGAAGCTCCATGAGGGTTCCAGGTCGACGAGTCGACCGGGAGGTCTGACGACATCCACGGGAGCCACCGCTCCGGGCAGGACCACCCGATAGGCGTCGACGTCAGGGCGGCGCGGCTCGCCGCGGCTCGTCGTGCCCACGCCGAGGAGCCAGCGGGCGGTCTGCGCGAGGGAGAGCTGCACCGATTGAGGCGACCCACCGTGCTGCACAGAGGCGACTGCGAGCATGCTCGCCGCCGCGGCCAGATACCCCATTGCATGGTCCAGTACCCGGGAAGGAAGTGCGCCCGGCCGGTCGCCTGTCCCCTCGACCTGAGAAATCCCAACTGGACACTGCACCACCGAGTCGAAGCCGCGCCGGGTGGCCCAAGGGCCGGAGGGCCCCCACGCGGACAGGGTGATCACGTTGAGGTGCGGGTGGCGCTCGGACAGAGTGCGAGCGTCGAGGCCGAACCGAGCGAGGGCACCGGGGCGGTAGCCCTGGACGAGAAGGTCGGCGCCCCCCAGCAGCTCCTCCAGCGTGGTCCTGTTCGCCGGGTCGGCGAGGTCGAGCTCGGCACTGCGCTTGCCGGGCAGGGTGTCCAGCGCGTGGGCGGGCTCCTCGGGCAATCCGGGGCCATCGATACGGACCACCTCCGCGCCCCACGCCGCCAGCGTCCGCGTCGCGATGGGACCGGCGAGTGCGCGCGTGAGGTCGAGGACGCGCAGCCCGGTCGCACCTCTCGAAGCATCGGCGAGGCGGCCTGTTCCGGTACCTGCCTCGCTCTGCAGTAGCGGCAGCGCGGCGACGGCGCGACCCTGCGGATGCTCCAACCACTCCTGTTCGCTGCGTACGGCGTATCCCAGACCGCCGGCCGCATCGAGTGCGTCCTCGAGATCCTCCGCTCTCCATCTCGAGATCGCATCCTTGACACTCCGGTGGCGATCTTCGCACTGCAGGACCGCCAGTGCTCTGCTCCGGTGCCATGGGTACTCTCCGTGCACGCGGAACCACCGACCGTCCGCCGTCATCCAGAAGCGGAAAAAGGGGGACATCCGATCCGGTTCCTCCAGGGCGGCGGAGCGCGCGTAGTACTCGCTCCGGGCGGCCACGGCGACGTGTTCGCGATCGATGAAGACCCGCTTCGGCGCTCCCGTGCCACGGGCAGCGTCGAGCAGGGAGGCGGCGAGAGTCGATGCGGTCATGGCCGCAGTCATCGCCGGCAGAGCCGCCGTGTTCGAGGGCAACAGGCCCGTCCCGTCCCCGGTGAACTGCACCAGGTCCAGTAGGGCCGGGTCGCCGCCAAGGGCGGTCCAGGCCTGCCGCAACAAGAGGTCCGTCTCGTCCCCCGGGCTCATTTCACTGGCGTCCGTCAACTTCAGGGCCAAAGAGTCGCAGCGACCTCTGACGGCCATTTGTCGACGTCGAGGCCGTGCTTCCAGAACAGCGCCAGGGTGATCCGATCGACGCCGAACGCGACGCAGGCGCTGTGCGCGGTGGCACCGTCGGCGCTGGTGATCGCGAAGGGCTCCCCGAAGTGGTCACGATGACAATTCCCCGAGATGATGGCGACCGGGTGATCGGAGGAACCAATCGGCGTGGTGCCTTCCAGCTTGAGAATCTCGTCCTTCTGGTTGTTGGCCATAGCAGTCCCCAGTCGGCCAAAGAACGGGTCGTTGGCTTCGACGACCGTCATGTCGAGTCCAAGCTGACGCAGCAGTGAGACTCCGTGTTCGAGTCCCGCGTCACGATGCCGCTGCGCCTCCTCAGGCGTGCCGATGAAGACCAGCTCGTGCATCTGGAAGGCCTGCGACCGAGCCGGATCGGTGCTCGGCTCGTGACGGAAGCAGAAGCTGTGGACATTGAAGTAGCGACCGCCCGCGGGAAGCGAGCCCGTGCACATGGGGTAGACGGGGTGACAGGCCGCCGAGGCCAGGAACACTTCGGCCGGCTCGAGCAGGTCCTGCCAGTCCTTCCCCGCTTCGGATCTGCGAAGCAACTCTGCGTGGTCCCGGTCGTCACCGGTGAAGACCGAGACCACTCCGATGAGGTCCGGGAAGGACTGGATGTAATTGGTCCGTGCGAAGGTCGACCGGTTGACAATTGGAGGGAATTCGATGGAAGTGGCCCCCAGCTCCGTACCCCATTGATCGGCCAGATCATGCAGCGCCCGGGCCACGGCGGCGTACTGCTGTGAACGGCCCGAGACGCCGGCGACTCCGGTGGGATAGATCAGCTCCGACTCGACGAGAGCTGTTCCGAAATCGGTCAAATCGTCCATGGACATCCTGTTCGAGATCGAGAGCGTCTTGGGCATCGCCGGCAAGTACGTACTGTCGCCGCCGCCTCCGTAGGGCCTGGAAACGTCCCACTCTCCCCGAGCGGAGTTGCGGGACTCCCGCAGTCTAAGCCAGGACCAAAGCTGTGCCGGTTCCGCGCCACCTCGCCGACTTCTTCAACGGTAGGTCCGACGCACCCAAGCGGCGAGAGCCGGCGGGGGAGACCGAACCCGGGTTCTTCCGGGGAAACCCAGGCCGACGAGATGATGGCGCCGGACGTGGTGGTCGCTCATCGGCACCCCGAGCCGCTCAACGCGGCTGTGACCACACCGGGCAGACGGAAGCAGCGCCAGTTCGGGGTTCTCCGGCAGTTGAGAATGTACTAACATTATAGTACATTAGTACGTATGTCGGGGGAGCCAACGCTACAGTTCCGGCTCGATCGCAAATCCGGCGTACCGGCGTACCGACAGGTGGTGGACCAGGTCCGCCAGGCCCTGCGTCTTGGCATCCTGCGGCCGGGCGACCAGCTCCCGACCGTTCGTGACGTCGTCAAGCAGATCGCCATCAATCCCAACACGGTGCATCGGGCCTACCGAGACCTCGAGGCGCAGGGGCTGACCGAGGGTCGCCCCGGGAGCGGGACCTACATCCGTCGCTCACTGTCCAAGGTGCCCCAGGAGCAGCCCCAACTGCAGCGTCAGCTCGAGAGGTGGATGCGTGCAGCCCGAGCGGCCGGCCTCGGCGATGAGGCGATCGCAGCTCTGGTGGCGGAAGCAGCTGAGACCTCGAAAAAGGAGGAGCTATGACGGACGTTGCCGCTGTAGAGACGATCGACCTCGGTCGTCGCTATCACACCAAGTGGGGACTCCGCGACTGTTCGTTGTCAGTACCGGAAGGATCCATCACGGGTCTGGTGGGCCCAAACGGCGCCGGGAAGTCGACCCTGCTGCGTCTTGCCGCGGGGCTCTCACGTCCAACGAAGGGAACCGTGAGCATCTTCGGCCAAATCGTTCGCCCGAATTCGACAGAACATCTCCGTCGCCTGGGTTATTTCGATCAGCTCAGGCCCCTGTACCCCGGGCTCCGAGTCGATGAGACGCTGCGACTTGGCGAAAAACTGAACCAACAGTGGGACAACGGCGCCGCGCTCGAGTTGCTGAACGAACTCGAGGTGCCGCTGACAGAACGGGTGAGTCGACTCTCTCTCGGCCAACAGGCACTCGTCGCCCTCTCGCTGTGCATAGGAAAGCGACCCGACCTGCTTCTCCTTGATGAACCCGTCGCCAGTCTCGACCCTTTGGCCCGGCGCCAGCTGCTCGAAACTCTTCTGGCAACCGTGGCTGAACGAGGTACGACGGTCTTCTTGTCCTCGCACATCATCAGCGAGCTCGAACCCGTGTGCGACCACCTCATCATTTTGTCCTCCTCGGCAGTCCGCATATCCGGCTCGACCGAGGAATTGCTCGCCGACCACCGCATCTTGGTCGGCCCCCGCGGGACACCGCTGCGCGGAGTAGAGGTGATTTCCGTTCGCGATGCGGAACGTCAATCGACGCTCCTCGTACGCGGTCGCCCGCCTGACCTCGATCCCGCCTGGCGGATCCTGCAACCTGATCTCGATGAAGTGGTCCTGGCGTATCTGTCCGACCGTATTGCCGGAGATCGGTCAGAGACCTCCGACTCGCCGGCGTCGACGCGAAGGAGTCCCTCGTGATCTGGCTGATATGGCGTCGATACCGGCTGCTGCTCGGTCTGGCTGCGGTTGTGCTGGTCGGGTTGGGGGTGTGGATGCTCTGGGCCGGACATGCCTTCGACGCAGCTGTGGTGAGCTCGGCCTGCCACGACGGATCATCCGAGTGCCCCATCTACAACGGAACCTTGTCGCTCTCGGTTCAAGCCGACGTCATCAATTTTCTCTTGCTCTTCGTCCCATGTCTCTCGGGCATGGTGTTCGGTGCTCCGCTTGTCGCGGGTGAGCTCGAGCGCTTCACGAACCGGCTCGTCTGGACGCAAGGCATCTCGAGGACCAAATGGCTCGTCGTGAAGTGGTGCACCGTCGGGGTGAGTCTCGTGGTCGGCGTTGCACTGCTGACCCTGATCGTCCAATGGTGGACCGGACACGCGACTGAACGAATCGATACGAACTGGATCGGGATAGGTCTCAACGGCGGCGTGCTGCGCCCCCTCACCTTCCCCATTACTGGATTTGCCTTCAGCGCCTACACCCTGTTCGCCTTTGCCCTCGGCACCGCGTTGGGGGCGGTGTTGCGAAAGACCTCGTGGGCTGTCGCCGGCACGGTCGTCGTGTACACCGCGGTCTCGGTCCTGGTCGTGCTCTTCGTCAGGCCATCGCTCGCACCACAGTTCTTCGTCGATGAGAACCCCGTGCCTGCAGCGGCGAACGCTCCCTCGACCGCCAGCCCATTCGACGCAACAGCCACTCCGTTCACCGCAGGGGTGATCCACGAGATCGGCGGGAGTTGGGATCTCGGTTCCGGCTATCGATATGCCCCGGGCGCGCATGTGTCGGGTCCCTCGGCAAATGTTGCCGGGCAGCGCTGCCAGGCGCTGAACACCACGCCGTACCTCGCATGTCTTTCCGATCACCATCTCCAGCAAGGAGAGTTCTATCTCACTGTGAATCACTACTGGGAGGTCCAGTGGAAGGAGTCAGCGCTCCTCGTGTTGACCGCTGGTGCCCTGCTCGGGCTGACGGTGTGGTCAGTGCGCCGGTGGACAGCCTGAAGGACCGGGCTCGGCCTGCGAGTTCACGAGAGAGCGGGCGATGGGAATCGAACCCCGCGTTCTTAACTTGGGAAGCCCTTGAAGGGGTTTCCGGCTGCATCTATGTGAGTCTGTACGTGAGTCAGAAGGCGATCGGATGCCGTCTGCGTGAGAGCTACGGGAAGGTAGGCGACGAATGCGTGGCCCCGAGGTCGGGACGTGCCCGCATTGTGACGCCGCGTCCCTCGTGACCAAGGGTATGCCCAAGTGCTCCGAAGGGTGGCATGTCTGACCGGGGGGCTCGGCTCGCCCTGCTGGCGGCCGGGCTCCGATGGCGCCTCGGGAGCTCTTTAGCCATGCTCATCATTGCCGTCGTGGCAGTCGCAACCGGCGCGTTCGGACCCATCTACCTTCACAGCGCCGACCAGGCGGTACTCAACGGCGCAATCGGCAGTGCACCTCCAGGCAGTGTCGGCCTGACTCTGCAGCCCGGCGCGGGGGACGGCAGTGTCCGTCTGATGGATGCGGCGGACCGTGTCCCTCGTGCGGGAGGCGGTCGCACCTGGTTCGGGCGAGGCATATCCACCGATGAGACCGGCGTCACCACAGTCGCAGACGGAGAGAAATACTCCGCAGACCTGATGGCGCGATCGGGGGTGTGCGCGCACCTGGTCATAGTGGCTGGTCGATGTGTCACTCAGGCGGGAAGCGTTGTCATGAGCGCTCGTAGCGCGCACGAGCTCGGCTTGGCGGTTGGCCAGAGTATCGACCTGTCGGTGATCAGGTCGTCGAGGAGAGCCTCACTGACCATCGCCGGCCTCTACGCACCTAACCCATCGAGTCGGTATTGGTGGGGCATCAACTACTTCGGGTTCGGTACGGGTGCCCCGGGCAAGCCGAATCTCGACGAGGCCTTCGCCTCGTTTCGCACCATCAACGCGATCGCTCCTGCCTCCCTGGTTGACAGGATGGTCCAGGTGCCTTTCCAGCCGGGTTCACTGGCAGTGGATGACACCGACCACCTCGAATCGCTGCTCAGCCAGTACAAAGCGACTGCTTCGGCCGACGATGGGGTGGTCGTGGCCACGCAGCTCCCACGGGTCCTGGCGGCCGCAGCGAACGACGAGCACACCTCGACTTCCATCGTGCTGGTGATTGACTTCGAAATGCTGCTCCTCACCGTCTTCGCGCTCTATTTCGTCGCTTCGCGCACTGCGGCAGAGCGATTACCCGATGTGCAGCTCGCAGTGCTACGCGGATACCGCCCCGGGGGCACGCTCGTTGTCGCTCTGCTCGAGCCCTTTGTCATCGTCCTCACCGCTGTGCCCGCGGGCTTGGTCATAGCCTGGCTCCTCGCCTCGGCAGCCGCTGTGGCGCTCTTCGGACCCGGAGTCGGCGCGTCACTCACGCTGCTCGCGTTTGGCGGTGCACTCCTCGGAGGCGTCATCGGCGTTGGGGTCGTCGCGCTCGGGAGCAGAAGACTTCTCGGTGCTGCCGAAGCCGCCGTGGCATCGGAGAACCCGCATCGACCCTCGACGTGGAGGATCGCCGGGGATGTGGCCGTCATCGCCATTGCGGGCGCTGCCTTCTTCGAACTCGCCGTGGCGGGCGTGTCAGGGCAGTCCGGCACGCGTTCCGATCCGTTGTCGGCATTTGCCCCAGGCCTTCTTGCCTTGGCCGCGGGCATCGTGGCCGCTCGCCTCCTTCCCGTCTTGCTGCGGACAGCAGGTCGCATCACGAACTACCCACGAAGCGTCGCCTGGGTACTGGCCACCCGGCGCGTGGCCCGACGACCCGAATTCGCGTCCCAGATTTTGCTCGTGACGCTGTGTAGTGGGCTGGCCGTGTTCGGCATCAGCGGATGGGCCATCAACGCGAGAAACCACACCGTGCAAGACGCCTTTGCTGTCGGCGCCACGAAGGCCCTCACGGTGTCGGTGCACCCCGGCGTCAACTTTCTCCGCGCGGTGAGATCGGCCGATCGATTCGGGCACTCCGCGATGGCGGTGGTAGAGGAGAATGCCAGTGACGGGACCACGTTGGCGGTCGACACCAGGGACATGGGCCAGGTGATGTCCTGGCCCCCGGGATTGGGTGCCGGTGGGTCTGCTCGGGCTGCCCAGCAACTCATTCCCACGGGCCTGGCTCCCCCCGTCCAGCTCTCGGGGAGTGCACTGCGCGTGTCGCTCAACGCGAGAGTCGCCGCCCAACCGGCACCGCAACTGTCGCTCGACCTCTTCGACCAAGGGTTCCAGGCTCCCCAACAGGTCGTGCTCGGCAATCTGGTCGCGGGTCACAGGAGCTACGAGGCGTCCATAGCTGGCTTGTGCCCGGAGACGTGCACTCTCACCGATTTGGCGGTGACGTGGGCTCCCTCGTCGACCGCCACTACCCCGACCGGCACGGCAAAGGTGGAGATCTCATCGATCTCGGAGCTCCATGGCAGCCGCTGGGAATCCGTATCCGCCGGATTGAAGCGGGCGCGCCGCTGGGCAAGCCCGACAGGTGGCGCGCAACTCGCAGCGTCGTCGGGTGGGCTGTCGGCTCTGTTCACCCTCAATCCCGACGCGGCACCAGTTGCCATCGCTCCGGCGGACATTCCCGCCGCACTACCGACCGTACTCACGACAACGGTGGCAGCGGTCGACTCGCCCTCCGGCGGGCCGTCCTTGATCGTCGGTCTGGACGGCGCGAGCGTCAAGGCCCACGCCATTGCCGAGGTCCCCGCCCTGCCCCGTGTCGGGGACGATGCGGCTCTCGTGGACCTCGGGATGGCTCAACGGGTCCTCTCAGGTCCTTTTGTCGACGACACACCCGAGGTGTGGCTATCCACGAATGCTCCGGCGGACATCTCCTCCCGGCTGGCATCCGACGGTATCTCGGTGGTCGGCATGGACAGTGTCACGGAACGTCAAGCGGCATCAGTCCACGGCTCGGTCAATCTCGCCTACACACTGTTCTTGATTGCGGGGCTAACCGCCGCCGCGCTGGCGATCGGAACAACCGCCTTCGCTCTGGCCGCGGGCGCCCGGCGACGGGGTGCGGAACTTGCCGCCATGCTGGCCGTAGGCATCCCCGGGGTGTCGCTCCGCCGCTCGAGCGAGGCGGAGCAAGCGCTGGCGCTCGGCATCGGGCTGCTCTTCGGGGCCGGCGCCGGTCTCGGGGCAGCAGCAGTCGCCCTGAGATCTGTTCCGGAATTCGTCGCCCTGGGACCGGGACCACCGCTCGAAATAGCACTCCCAATTGCGCTGCTGGCGGCACTGCTGCTGTGCATGGCAGCACTCCTCTGGCTGGTCGTGCGACTCGGATCATCCATGCTCATCAGAGCGGCCACGATCGAGAAGATCGGGAGTGCGCAGTCATGATGTCGCTCAGAACCTCTCCGGACGAAAACCCTGGCGTCGCGGCGGGTGGCGTCGGTGTCCATCTCTTGGGCGTCGTGCACCTGTACCGGCAATCCGGCTCCGACGTCGTGGCGTTACGGGGAATCGACATCGACATTGGCCCGGGCGAGATGGTGGCATTGCTCGGTCCCTCCGGAATGGGCAAGACCACCGTCCTCCGACTCATGGCCGGGCTCTTAAAGCCGTCGGCCGGAGTGGTCAAGGTAGGGGCGCACGACCTCGGGCGAATGAGTGCGCTGGAACGCAGGGAGCTTCGAGCCGGCGACATCAGCTTCATGGTGCAAGGAACTGGTGCAAACCTCCTTCCGTTCGCCACGCCAACTCAGAACATCTGGTTCGCTCAGCACGGAGCCAAGGCCAACGGCAAGACGCCACCGTGGCTCCCAGACCAGCTTCTGGACATGCTGGGCTTGCGGGATGTCGCTTCGACACCGGTTTCGGACCTCCCGTTGGGACTGAAGCAACAAGTGTCGGTTGCGACCTGCGCCGCCACAGCGCCTCGGCTCTTGCTGGCGGACGAACCGACGGCTCAGCTCCCCAACGACGCCAGTGGGAACGTCGTGGGTCTGTTGCAGCACGTGAACGCCGTGCTTGGAACGACCATTGTGATCGTGACACACGATCCTTCCGTCGCCGCCCTCTTCCCGCGCACGGTGACGATCCGCGACGGTCGCGTCGGATCGGAGGGGCGCAGGGGGGAGGAATACGCCGTTGTCGATGGCTCCGGCTCCATCCAGCTGCCGCCTGACGTCCTTGAGTCGTTTCCTCCCAACACCCGGGTTCGCGTAATTCGTAGACCTGACCGAGTCGAACTACGCAGGCCGGGCCCGGAAGAATGAGTCTCCTTCCCGCCAAAGGTCCCGCCGACCTCCGTGTCGAGAACGTCCGTCTCGACTTCGCCGGTAACCGAGCGCTCATTGCCGTGACCATTGCGTTCTCGGCAGGCGTGCCCGTGGCGGTGACCGGGCCGTCCGGCTCTGGGAAGAGCGCTCTGTGCTTCGTCCTGGCCGGCGCTGTCGAGCCGACGCAGGGCAGCGTCCTCTTCGAGGGGCGCCCGATCTCACCCGTCACCCGCGAAGAAATCGGGCTGATCCTTCAGGTCCACGGACTCGTCAGCGGCCTCACCGCAATCGAGAACGTCGCACTGCCACTACAGGCCCGACGCGTACAGCCCCGCGACGTCAGAGATTGGTCAGTCCGAGCGCTCGCTCTGGTCGGGCTCGCCGACCACGGTGAACGGCTCGTCGACGAATTGTCGGGAGGCGAGCGTCAGCGCGTCGGAATCGCCCGTGCCCTTGCCGGCGACCCTCGCATCGTCATAGCCGACGAGCCGACGGCGGAACTCGACCCGGACAACCGAGAGAATGTGCTGTCCTTGCTCCTGGAGCGGGCATCCCGGCGGGGGATCGTGATTGTTGCATCCGACGATCCAGCAGTCGTCGCACGCTTCCCGCGTGTGGTCGAACTCGAAGCGGGTCGTGTTCGGGCAATTGGTCCGTCACAGGGGTAGCCAGAGGTCGCCGGCACTCACCCACCAGCAGCGGCCGGCGGAGTACACGGAATCGCCGTCCCGCAGCAGGTCCGGTCCGAGGAGTGTGCCGTTACCGTGGGCCTGTGATGCAGCTTCACGGAAATGCCCACTTCACAGGGCATTTCGACGGTCAGTCAAACGAGTTGGCGAGGGCCCTCGCAGCACTGCTCACGAGGTCCTGCTCGGTCAGACGTTCGATCAGTAGCCGTTGCCAAGATCCCCGCCGCCCGTGATGCGAATCGGGATCCGGCTGATTTCGTTCGGCCCCGGCTCGGCATCGTCGGAATACGGTCACATCAGCTCTCGTAGCTGAGGAATCGTCGGTCGGTGTTTCACGCCGAGGGCTTGCCGGGCGTCAGTGGCGATAGGTGGCTCGATATCGAGCTTGACCTGCGAAGTTGGGAGAGAGCGGACGACGGGAATCGTGCCCGCGTTCTCAGCTAGGGAAGCCCATCAGCGGAAATTCTGCGCACCTGCCCCACCAGCAGAATCCCGGGCAGGCAGTCAAAACTGGCCTATGCCTGCTACGCGCCGTTATGTCCAAATGTGTGCAATTTGGCGGTGCATGTTGCACGAAATGGGTCCGGGTGAGCGTGTTGCACGTTGACCTGTGCTGCCTCAGCTACGGCCACCGTCCAAGGAGGGGTGTAGCGACGGCCACCACATCCACCTCGATCCGTTTGTGTGGCTGACCTCGGCGACCTCGGCTGGAACTGTCTCCTTTGCCTCTCCGTCGAAGGTGTGAAGGAAGTCCGATGCTCGGGGCCGTCACGGTCCTACGGAAGGGGCGCTGCGACCCCCGAAGCGGACGAGGCCAGGGCCGCCTCGATCACCTCTGCGGTCACGATCGCGTCAGCGATGTCGACCGGCGGGGGGGCGCCGTTGAGGAGGAATGACGCCATGCCGGCGTAGAAGAGACCGTACGAGCCGGGCAGGGTCGGCATCGGCCGGCGCTCGTCTCCGGCGACGAGGTTGCCCCAGCACGACTCGGGCTCTTCGCCCCACCCGGACTCGCGGGGAGAGCGGCCTTCAGCGAGCCAGGCCTCTTGGACGTCCATACCCCACTTCACGTAGGCGGCGGCGCTCCCCAGCAGGCGAAAGCGCGGGCCTAGGTCGGGCGCCACGGCGCTCGTCCAGAGGTGCACCCGTGGGCCGCCGGGATAGAGAAGGGCGAGGAACACGTCGTCGTTGACGCGGCTGTCAGGCCGACGTGTGGCGATATCGGCGTAGACCGCCTCTGGACGGCCGAAGAGCGCGACCGCCTGGTCGATGACATGAGTCCCGAGGTCGAAGACGATGCCGGTGCCTGCTCCCGGCTCGGGGTCGTTCTTCCACGTCCGGGCTTGCGCCACCTGCGGACGCCAGCGCTCGTAGCGCGACTCGAAGGAGTGGAGGGCGCCGAGCGCGTCCTGGCCGAGGAGGTCGACGATGGTGCGGAAGTCGCCGTCCCAGCGCCGATTCTGATAGGGCACGACTGCCGTGCCGTTGTCCCCGGCCAGCGTGGCCAGCCGGCGGGTTTCCTTGCTCGAGGGGGTGACCGGCTTGTCCACAACCACCGGACGGCCCCGGCGCAGCACCGCCTCGGTCACGACGGCGTGGGAGGCGTTCGGAGTCGACACCACCACGAGGTCCACCTCCTTCAGCTGGTCCACGGCCTCCTCGATGTTCCCGATCAGCCGCACGCCCGGGTAACGGGTGGCCACCTCCGCCTGGCGTTCCGGGCTGGCGGTCACCACCGCCGCGAGCTCGAGCCGTGGCTCGGCGTCGATGAACGGGGCGTGGAATAGCGAGCCGCCCATGCCGTAGCCGACCAGTGCCACCCTCGCGGTGTCTCTTGACGGACTCATCGAATTCCCTTCTCGCTCCGTCGACCTCGAGCCCGACCGGGCAGGCGGTGTCAACTGGTCGCTGGACCGCGCCACAGATCGACGCCGCCCTCGACGGCGTACGAGTCAATCCGTTCGAGTTCCTGGGCGGCAAGGTTCGCGCACGAACTTGACCAGGCAAGAAAGGCCCAAGTCCGCACGTCTCACGACGCGACCTGGCCGACGTCAGCCGTAGGACTCGCGGGCGACGCCACGGGCGTTGCAACAAATGTGAGTCGCCACTACGCTCCGCCCGGCACACAGTGGCAGCCTCTCCGCACGGGCGGGATCGGGAGGAGGTTCCGGGATGGGACGACACCGAACACACGCGCCGATGGTGGCATTGGCACTCGGCGTCGTCCTCGCGTTCGCCACGGTCTCGACGGCCTCGGCCGGGCAACGCGGCACGACCAAAGGCGAACACGCGACTTCAGGCGCCGCCTTAGTCGCCGAGAGCGGAAGACTGAACGGCGTCGCCGCGATGCATGGTGTGGCCTGGGCCGTGGGTGAGACGGGCAATGGTTCGGACTCCAAGGCACTGACGCTGCATTGGAACGGCACGCGTTGGCAGCGCGAAGCCAACCCGAGTCCTCCCGGCGCCGAGCTCTCCGCAGTGGCCGCCACGTCTCCCACCAACGTCTGGGCCGTCGGCACCGTCGGCTTCGAACCGAACCCCACCAAGACCTTGATCCTGCACTGGAACGGGAAGAAGTGGGTAGAGACGCCGGGCATCCCGGGCAGCCTCTCGACAGTGGCCGCCACGTCGCCCACCAATGCCTGGGCCATCGGGACGCACGACGGTGCCGCGCTGGTCTTGCACTGGAACGGTAAGGAGTGGCGACAGACGCCGAGCCCCGCCGGCTATCTCACAGCGGTGGCGGCGACGTCGCCCTCCAATGCCTGGGCCGTCGGCGCGACGACGGGTGGCAACCAGGCCACCCTGATCCTGCACTGGAACGGCGAAGCGTGGCAGCAGACTCCGAGCCCGAGCGTGGGCGGCGATCAGGGCCTGGGCAGCATCCTTCTCGGCGTGGAGGCCTCGCCGGACCGCCCGGTATTGGCGGTGGGCGACGGCAACAACTGCGGGTGTGGTCCAGGGACCCCCCTGGTCGAGCGGTGGAACGGGCACACGTGGAGAGAAGACTCCACATCGCAACAGGACAGCATCGACCTCTCAGGGGTAGCCGCCCTCCCGACGGGCAGGGCGTGGGCAGTCGGACAGGCCGGCTCGGGCGACGGCCCGACGAACGGCGTGATCCTGGAGTGGAATGGCTCCGCATGGACGAGTGTGCCCGTTCCGAGTCTCGAATCCCAGGTAGGCGGGCTCTCAGGCGTCGCCGCGACATCTCGTTCCAACGCCTGGGCCGTCGGATGGGAGAGCCCGGTCACTGTCGCGAGCTCGAACGCTGCGGGTCCCGGTGACACGGGGACCCCCGAGATCTTGATCCTGCACTGGAACGGTTCGGCGTGGACGCCCCAGACCAAGCTCGGCCAGGCCACGACGCCCGCCGCCAGCGCGACGACAACGACGACGCTGGCGCCGACGACCACCACATCCTCGACAACGTCGACCACCACCCCGCCGACCACCACGACGACTCCTCCGTCGACGCAGGCGGCAGGGGGCCCCTTCCTCGGAAGCGCCGCCTGGGTTGGGGCATTGGGTTTTGCGGGGGACGGGATCGAGGGCTTTGGTGAAGTAGCTCCCGCCGCTATCAATGCCGCAGGAGGCAATGCACCGGGCTCGTATGTGACCTCTATTTCGTGGTCGAACTGGGGTGCACCGCAGGCAATGGGGCAAGGGCAATCTACCTACGTTTCAAATCCGAACGCGCCCCTGTCTGACGCAACGCAAGCCACGTTCACCGTGGTCGCGTTCGACCTCGGGAGTTGTAATGGCGGTCCCCCTGCGTACGAGGAAGTCGAGTGGTACTTCCCCGGTGACGGAGGGACCTTCGACCCGAGCAACGCCACCAACGCCTGCACCGGGCCATAGGACGGGGCGAGGTCACTCCCGACCGTCCTGGTCGCCTTCGAAGTGCGTTGCAGCGTGCACGGCGTGACCCGTACCGACCCACTCGACGTGAAGCGACGCCGGAGCCGCGTCCGGAAAGTGTTGCCACGTACCGGAGCCAGAGCGTCGTGCACTACCGGATCAGTACGCTGACCCGCGAGATTGAGTGAGAGAGAGCGGGCGACGGTGTCTGAGTTCGGGACATAGGACACCGTCCCTGGGCATGTGTCAAGACATAGGACACCACCGAGTGGAGGGGTGCTCCTGTGGACATGGGGAAGTTCCTAATCGAGACGCATCTGCAGACCGGGCGCTCCATCAAGGAGCTGGCGGCCGCCCACGATGTGAGCGCTCGCCGGCTCTTCAAGCTGCTCCGGCGTTACCGCCTCGAGGGGCCCGCTGGGCTCGAACCTCGGTCTCGGAGACCGCACCGCTCACCCACGCGCATCGCCGATGTCTACGAGGACGAGATCGTCGCGCTACACAAGGCGCTCGCTGACGACGGACTCGATGCCGGGGCCGCCACCATCCACTTCCACCTGTCTCAGCGTTACTGCACCCCGCCCTCGATCTCGACCATCTTCAGGGTCCTCAAAGCCCGGGGCTTCGTCGCCCTCGAACCCCACAAGCGCCCGAAGAGCTCGTTCAAGACGTGCAGTCGTCATCGGTATCGCGCTCGGTGTCCTCGGCACGATGCTTGTTACACCCGGGCAATCGCTGGCCGTGCCAACCGCCATTGTGGGGGCAGTCGGAGGCGGGATCGTCTTGGCGTCATGGGTTGTTGCCTCATTCCGGGCGAGACGACAGGCCGGCTGGATCCTCGCCGTGGGAGCGGCGGTCGTGACCGTGTTGGCCTGCCTTTGGACGTTCGAGTTCGCACTCCCCACCGCCATCGAATGGTCGAACGCGACCGAACACGCTCAGGACACCTTCAACAAGTTGCATCACTCTTCTCAAAACAGTCATGGAACGTTGCCCCCACAGCCCTGCATCCTTCATGACAGCGGTGCAGTCGGTCCGCTTTCTGCGCCGTACAAAGAGTGCGCCATTTGGTCGCCAGAAGGTCATGCGCTGACATTCGTCTCCAGTAGTCCGAGCAACTCTGGGGGCCTCGTCCACACCGACCGACCGTCGGCATTTTTCGCGGATGAATGTGAGCGCCATTTGACCGGCAACTGGTGGATGTTTGCTCCCTCGACGGTCTCGAATGGCGACCCTGGAAGTTGCTACTACGGATACCAGTTCCACGGGGGGGGCCGTAAGGCTCCGGGTAGCCATAACGCCGGAATGATGGGAGCCGTCAGAACAGGACCGAGGTCCCGTCGCGCTCCTCGACGACGACAAGCGATCCGTACTTCTCCAGTAATCGCTGTGAGATGTCGGCACGACCTGGCTGAATCCATACTTGGACGACGCCTGTCCTTTGACTTGGTCCGAACCCGCTGATTGGCGGTCGCCCGGTCTCATCGACGGCGTCGAATCCCCAGTCCTCGACCCGCAATCGATCACAGACGGCCGAGAGTTCGGCATAGCTGTGGTCGCAGGTCTGGACCCTGAGTCGTTCGGGAAGGCTCAGGAGAGCACGCAGGGCCGATTCATGCCGTTCCAGGGACCCGGTGAAGGCAACGCCATACGTTCGATCATTCGGGTTGAACCACCTGCCTCCGTAGTCATTCTCATGTTGTTGGCCGTAATAGAGGATCAAACTCATGTCCAGATTCACCAGGTCTTGGAGGCCTCCGGTGGGCTCGTCCCCGTCATAGTCCTGCACCTCTACATCCTCTCGCCGGAGAGGCTTGTGATCAACAGTCCAGACTGTCCCAGCTCGCTGCCGGGAAGGTGGGATAGTTCGGGACCATGGGGATAGGTGACTTTGCGGCCTTGTCAGAAGCTCGTGTAGCGAGTGGACCAGCGATCGGGTCCCCGTCAGGGCATCGGGCCGACGAGTACCCCGAAATGGGTTCACGCCAGAAGGAGCTGTCGATGCGGTGTCCACCGCGCCCCGGTATCGTCCAAGCTTGAGATTCGCAGCTCGAACTCGTCCACGAACGCGGAACGGTCCAAGTAGATTCCGATCACACCGAGGATGATGGTCAGCTCGAAAAGACGGTCGAGCATTGCCTGTGACCGTGGGTCGATTGAGACACCTGATGAGGCGATCGTTGCAGCCGCAAACTCTTCCGGCAGATCGAAACGTCTGGCGAGCACCCTGACCGGCGAGAGGTCATAGGCGATAGGTCCGACACCCGCCAGCTCGAAGTCAATCAGAAGCATGGTTCCGTCGAGAAGGACGGCGTTGTCGGGCGATGCGTCACCGTGAATGACACCCGTGGCGAGTGCCGAGCCAGGGCCCTCAAGCCAGGTCAAGATCCGTTCGACTTCCGACGCTGCCAAGGTGACAGACCCGGCGGACAACTTCCGTCGCACGTCGCCCAGCGCGGCTCGAAGAGCAGAGGCAGGCTTCCAGGCCGATGGCGCCGAGGTGTCGGTGACAGAGTGCAGACGTCGGAGGGCCTGACCGAATGTGCTGGGGTCAATGTCAGACGTCGCTACGGGCAGGGCGAGCGGCCAGAAAGTCACTAGGCCGCTCGCAGTGACGATCGGCTGGGCGAGGTACCTGGGATCGAGGCCAAGAGTCGGAAGGGACCTAGAAAGCGCCCAGTTCGCGAAACGGACCTCGTGGTGGACTCGCTCAGCATGATCGAGTCCGTCGACACGAGCGAAGAGTCCGAGGTCGGGGGCGCCGTAGCCTGTCCGGCCGCGGGAGCTGCCAGTCGGCGCGAACATCGTCGAGTCCAGACCGACCTGGCGAGCGGCAGCAGCAATCACCTCATCGGCGTGACGATCCGGCTCGGGCATTTCGCCACTTTGATCGGTTCCAGCCGTTCCTTCAAGCCGTGGACGAAGACTCAGTACGCTGGGATGGTGGGTCACTTCGGCACGGTGGATGCTGAAGTTATTGAGGCTTTAGCGCTCTCATGGCCAGCACCGTGGGGATCGGCTCCCCGCCTTCTTTGAATCTGTCGAGCACAAATCCGGCCTCAACAAACGAGCGGAACAGAACGGGCAAGGGCGTGTGCGTTGCCCCAACCTTGTCTCGAAGGCCCCTGTCCGTCCAAGATGCCTTCATCCAGTGGCTATCGAGATAGCCGGGACGGACAATGATGGCTTGAGGGTCAGTGCGATCGGCGAACCCACCGCAGAAGCGTGGGTGAACCCCGACGTGGACGAAGCATCCACCCGGAGCTATAACTCGCCATGCGTCCTTGAGGACGGCTGGATAGTCAGACACGTCGGTGTGAATCATTACGGCGACCACGCTTGCGAACGAAGCATCGCCAAAGGGCAAGCAATCACCATCGGCCTGCGCGATTGGAAGCCGTGTGCGAGCGTGTCGCAGCATCCCGGCCGAGATGTCAATGCCGAGGGGTGACCAGCCCAGACCCCGAACCCGAGCAGCATGTGTTCCGGTGCCACAGCCGATCTCAAGAGATGCTCCGACTCCTTGACCCAGCATTTCGCATAGGGAACCATCGACACCGATGGGATCACTCATCGGCAGCCCGTCCTCGGATCGGTCGGTCAGAAACTCATCCTCGTACCAGTCGGCGATCTCGTCATACGGTGCTGACATATCCAGACCTCTATCCCAATCTAAGCGAATAAACCGAGGCCACACCCTTCATCCGTTAGGCCTTCCGTACGCTCGACAGGGGTGCCCCCGTCCGCCGGTTGCGAGCCACGGCACAAGCGGCGACGATTCTTCCCGTGTCCCAGCTGCCCCATGGCTATACAAACCGCACTCGCCGACGTGAGGACGAAATTGAGAAGCGATATGAAGGTGCGGAACCCTTCGCCCGGGCGGAGCGGGAATTCACTTGCCTGACTCACCTCATCGGGATGTATCCCGTTCCGGAGGTCATTGAGTTTGATGCTTCGGGCCCGGCCCTGGTGATGACCGTCGTTGCTGGGCGGCACGGCCAAGAATTGCTCCCCGAGGGTACGCACCGAAAACGCTACGACTCATCGGACGGCAGCTCGCCGTCCTTCAAGCGATTAGTCCCTCGACCATTCCAGACCTCGGAGGCGAGGGGGATGTGATCGTCCACGGCGATTCCGGGCCACAGAACATCATCTGCAGTCTCGATTTCAGCAGTGCCTCGGGAGTTCTCGATTGGGAGTCGGCGCATCTTGGATCCCCTGCAGAGGACCTTGCGTGGGCGGAGTGGATCGTTCGAATGCACCATCCCGAGGCTCTACAGGACCTCTCCGAACCCTTCGACGGGTCCGGTCTCTCCGTCAGCTGGTCAGACCGCCAGTCTGCGATGGTCAAGCAGTGCCGCGACTACGTCGCTTTCTGTGAGGCCTCCGGGTGGGAGCCGGCGGCCGACGAACGGAGCCGTCGACTCGAGACGGCACGAATAGAGCGGAAACTCCGCCCCACTGTCCCAGTTCAATCCTCGCTGCCGGTTCGGAGTGAGCCTGCGACGCCGTGGGGGCGGCTCAGCGCCATGGGCAACAATGTGAGCGATGGTGACGAACACGCCGCCGGCGCCGCCACCAAGTCGCCGGTCGGCTGCGAGGCGATTTCCCTTGCGGATCGCGCTCGTTGTGGGGCTCGTTTCTGTCGTTTTGGTCGCGGTGCTGATCACGGTGGGCGTGAGGAGCTTGTATAACTCCCAGGACCAAGCCCAGCAGATTGCCGTGAACAATTTGCGGGACGTTATGAAGATCGAGGGTACGGCGAACGTCGCTGGCGCCTCAGCCGCATCAGCGGCCGAGGCCCAAGCCACCCGGAACGGGGTGTCACTCCAAGCTATGTCAATCGCCTTCCTCAACGCCCAGCTTCCCGCCGTCATGTGGGTTGGCGCTTCGACGGCCACCCCTTACACGCCCACCGGAAAGCGCATTGTGAGCATCAGTTTCCAAGATGGTCACGTCATGGCGGCAGTTCAGCCATTCCAGGGGCAATGTAACTTCGGACTGGTCGTAACGTCACCGTCGGATCCGATCATCGTCAGTGATCATCTCGGCGGACCCGGCACGTTTGGTTCAAACGTCGGGTCAGCCACAGCCCATTGCGGGGTTGCATCAGCGCCGAGCAGCTGGCTGCCTGTCGAGTCACAGCCCCTCTCGTCGCTTGCTCACCTCCCACGGTCATCGAGTGGGTGTCGCAGCTCGCGGTCCGGCAACTCCGTTTCGGTCGCGTGTTCCGTCCAAGGGACCGGCTAACTGTCTGAACGCGTCACACCTGTGAGATGACTGAATGCACCAGGTCCGCCAGGAGGGGACCGCTCAAGCGAGCCAGGAATGTGTTGACATCAGCTTTTAGTAGCTGAGGACGCGGCGGTTCGTGTTGCACGCTGTTGCACGTTTGTTGCACGCCGCGGTTTTGCATGAAGCGAGCGGTGCTGACTGCCGGCTTGATATAGGGCGTGACCTGCGAGTTCTGACGAGAGCGGGCGACGGAGAGCGGGCGACGGGAATCGAACCCGCGTTCTCAGCTTGGGAAGCCCTTGAAGGAATCTCTTGTGACCTGGCGAAAGGCACAAATTACCAGTTCAATCCGTTTCACACTTGAGCGCTGGTATTCGCTATTGGTCCCTGTTTGTCGTGGCTTGTTGCACGAAATGGGTCCGAATCGGTCTGTTGCACGCTGTTGCACGGAGCCAGGTTTAGTTCTCAGCCATGCAAGCTGCGAACCAGATCCTCGGGTCCACGGGGCAGCGTGGGGAACTTACGACTTCACTGCCTTTGCGAGACCGTTCGTTCACTGTGCAGTCGAGATGTCGAGAAAGCCGCTGCGTACCGAAGGATGCCTTGGAGGCCGAATTCGATCACTCGTCCCCGTCGCCGGTCCCCATCGTTCTACTCGCCACTCTTTTGCCGACCGGCTCATAGCCGTCGTGACCGTGCCAAAGTCGGAGTGCGACAGGGTTTACCGACGCAGGCTCGTCATGATTCTCGGACCGGGCGGGAAGATGAGACGGGGTCTGATCGAGGTCGTGCGAAGAGACGAAGCCCTGATTCGGTACGTTTGACCCAAACTCAGACCCGGCACCAGGCGATATCCGGAAGTTCCTCGAAGATGTAGGGGGGAGGTGCCCAATCGAAAACTGGGACGGACATGCACTTCTAACCTGTAGCCGTGTCGGAAGCACCGGGACACTACACCTCACCTGACGAAGACAGTGGTCGCTGGATCGGCTTTCCGTTTCGTGAAGGGGACATCGTCATCGGCTCCAGATCGAAGACCGGGACGACCTGGGTACAAATGATCTGTGTCCTTCTCGTCTTCCAGACGCCGAAGCTTCCGGATTCTCTCTCCAACCTTTCGCCGTGGCTCGACTGGCTCGTCACACCTCGTGCCGATGTCTATGCGCAGCTCGCCGCCCAGGGCCACCGGCGATTCATCAAGAGTCATACTCCACTCGATGGACTTCCCGCCGATTCCCGGGTCACCTACATCGTGACGGGGCGCCATCCTTTGGATATGGCAGTGTCGCTTTACCATGTCGGTGCGGACCCAGGGACGGGCACTCCTGAGGCACCTACCCCCCTTCTGCTGCCGGCCGCGGCCGCGCTGCCCATTGCGGCCTGGCTCGCGGTGACCAGAAGGAGGAGGCGCGTATCGGGGTGACGTCCACCGGCCAGAGCGGATGGCAACCCGACCCTTTCGGCATCCACGAGTTCAGGTATCTCTCATCAAGCGGCGCGCCCACCAAGCTGGTCCGCGATCGTGGAGTGGAGTCCTATGACGACCCGCCGACATCTGCGTCGGGCACTGATCTGACCGACCCGGCAGTCGCCCCGACCCAGGACGTCGCTGGCATCACAGGTACCCAGGATGTGAACCAGCGAGCGGAACCTGCAACTGAAGCGCCGACCCGACCGCCCGCGTCCGGTCCGCCCGCGGGTTGGTTTCCCGACACGGCCAAGCCCAATCAACTGCGGTACTGGGACGGCATCGCTTGGACGGACCACACCGCACCCACCGCGTCTGTTCCTACGCCGTCCCCGACTGCCGCCCAACTGACCCCGACCTCATCGGAACAGCGGAGTGTAAGTCGCTGTATAACCGACCTCTGCCGTGGGTGGTCGGTGCCGTAGTTATTCTCGCGATTGTTCTCGTGCTACTCGGGACAACAGGCGGCAAGAAGAACGGCAACGGTGCGACCAATGCAACCCCGACGACTCAAGCCTCATCGCTTGGGCCGGCACTGACTTACCCGACTAGTCCCGCAACTCAGACGACGGCGGTCACAACGACCACCAAGCCCGCCTCCGCGCCCATCACGATTCCGACCACCCCCGCACCTTCAACCATCCCGATTCCCCCGGAGAACCCAGTAACCGCATGGAACGGCCAGCACTACGGGAACATCGAAACACTGGATAACGACATTCAGAACATCAGCACCGCAGATCAAGAGCTGGAGCAAAGCATCGGAGGAAGCGGTCCTCTCAACTATGGGCCGGTGCTCACTGCGTCACAACAGTTGGCATCCGACGTCGCTACGTGCGAGAAAGTAGCGGCGATTCCTGACGCTCAGGCCGAGGCCGACTGGTCTTCTGAACTCTCCGATCTGGCCCAAGCGGCTGCTGACTATACGAAGGGGTTCACAGACAACGCGAACGGCGATACGACGGACGGACCACCCTTGATTCAACGGGCTGGTACTGAGGTAGAGCAGGCACAAATCGCGGAAGGGAACCTTCGGAGCAGATTGTCCGTTGCCGAAGGGACAGGACCGTTCGGCTGAAGGCCGACGCCTGAGTGAACAGCGCCGCCGAGGCCATGGCGGTAACCCAACTGCTCATCGCACCTGACAGCCGCCGAGCCGTCCCCGCCGACCTTGCCGGGGTGGTCGCGTGGAAGGCTGATGCAATGTTCATTGGTTCGGATCTCGATGCTCTGGAAGCGGCGTGCCGAAAGTTGCCGCTGACTGAGAACACCTACATTGCGACCGACCTCGTCAACACCTTGCTTGAAACGGTTCTGGACTACCAGATGCACACGACCACGGCTTCCGTCGGCGGACATTAGAGGGCTATTTCGGAGTGGCCACAACCGCCACACTTGACATACCATCCGCGATCTTTTGGCTATGGCCGCACGTTGCGCTCTCTGTGGCGGTCAGAACACCGGCCCGGCGATCGTCGCCGCTCGGACCCCGGGTCGCGTCCTGCCCTTCACCTGGCGCCTTTCACGCATCCCAGGACATACAACGTCGCCGAGCAGCTGGTCACGCAGCCGGAGGCGGTGCGTGATCGAGACTCCTAGCCATCCTTGAGAACAAGAGAGGTCCGGGGCAATGAACCGTACGTCTGCAGGTCGACATAGACAGCCCCTTGGTATCCGGAACGGCTGGACGCAGCGGCCTGCTCGCCTAACTCTGAAACTTGAATCGGGACATTTTGTGACTTGCCGGCGGGGACGGTGAAGTCTGATCCAGCCAATCGATCACTCAGCGTGAGTCCGCCCACGGTGTACATCACGAACGCCCCGTCGCACTCCTCTGAGAGTTGACAATCCAACGAGACGAGGAACTGCTGGTGCTGAACGGTGACGCTCCGACTCAGGATTGAGAGACACCCGCGGCTCGGACACGGAACGCACCCAGAGGATGGGCAAGACTCGGATAAGGGGTTGTTTCCGGCGCTCGGACCCGCCTGAAGGCAGAACTGACTACAACCCGGACTCGCCGTCACTGATGGCTTGTGATGGGTATGGCTCTTGCCATGGTGCCGGGATGCGCCAGCCGCCACCGGACTGAGAATGAGCAGACCTACGAGGAGGGCGCCTACGGTGGCGACCACAGCCCCACGACGTAACCGGACCACGGCGATCCTTGACTCCTTCGAGCAAGACCCTTGACTGCAAGGGTTCCGAACATCTCAGTTCGGACGATACTCGTGATCGATCACGAATTCACCGGGGTTGAAAATACGGACTGGCTTCCCTAATGTCGGCCGACATCTAGGTCTGTAGTTGGATCGGGAGGGCCCTTGACCCAAGTGACAACCCGGAGCAGGCGGCTCGTTGGCATCGGCATGTCGCTCGGGATTCGAACGTGGACAACCGTCGCTGTTGGCGTGGTGGTCGCCATGGCGATCTCCTCCGCTAACGTGCTCGGACCGTCAGCGTCAGCGACCGCGGCGTCCGAATCTGGTGCGGGGACGGGCGCCCTTCCGTTCGGAATACCAGGACTTCGGGCATTGTCATGTGGATCGACGGAAGATTGCGTCGGAGTTGCAGAAGCGGGGGCGGTCGTTTATACCTCGAACGGGGGAAGGTCATGGTCGACTGGGCTGCTCCCGCGCGGTCCTCTGCCCATCCTCGACCTCGTGTCGTGCGCTTCGGCAAAGCACTGTGTGGCGATGGGGGACCTTCAGACATTCAAGGGTGAGGAAGTCCTCGTGACGAACAATGGCGGAGCAACCTGGTCCCAGACACTGACGTATGCCGGGAACCTGGCTTCAGCTTCCTGTTCGACAGCGGACGACTGCCTCGCGGTCGGCGACACCGGCAAAGGTGGCACGAACGGTGCGACAGCGGCCTATTCGGTCGACGGGGGACGATCCTGGACCACCGTCCACGTGCCCTACGCGGTGAGCGCACTCGGTGGCGTTGCCTGTGCGTCGAAGAGCGACTGTGTCGCCCTGGGTGGCGCATACAGTGCCTACCTTCCCGTCACGGCGTTCTATACGACCGACGGCGGAAGATCCTGGACGGCGGGGAAGTCGCCCACCGAACCGGCTGGAAGTGACATTTTCATCAGCAGCGTCTCGTGCTCGTCGACCACCGTCTGCGCTGCCGTCGGTAGTGAGGAGTGGCCCGCTACTGGACCTGATGGAGTCGTGAACAACATCGACGTCGGCATTCACACCGACAACGGCGGGAAGTCTTGGTTCACGAGCACCTTCGCAAGTCCGATGTCGGAGCCACACGCTCAGCCGGTCCTCGTTGACCTGTCGTGCTCGTCCCACCTGAGCTGCGTCGCCGTGGGCGGCAACGGTCCCCTCGATGGAATGGCCGCCTTCAGCAGAGACGGGGGCAAATCATGGTTCGGTGCCAGCGTTGCCTCGGGAGTCGCCGGCCTCTACGCCGTAGCCTGTACCACGCCGAGTGACTGCATAGGTGTGGGCGGAAGCGACACCGGGCACAGTGCGACCGCGGTCTACACCAAAGATGCCGGAAGATCGTGGAGCTGATCCATCGCCCATGCGACGTTGGGAGCCTGCGTCATTGCGCCACCCGCCCAAAGGTTCGGGCTTGATGCAGCTTGATATCGGGCCGGAGTCACCACGCAGGAGATGACGCCGTCACAACTGCATGAATCGAGTGGGTTCGGGCACTGGCCGATGTCCGAGCCTGTCCGGTCGCGGTCGATCAAGAGTTGCGAGCAGGTGGTCTCGTGGAGGCACTCCACTCTGCGCGTGGTCGATCAATGGCTGGGCCCGTCTTGTCTGGCCGAGAACCTATGACAAAGACATCGGTTCCGACGACACAACGCCAACCAGACCGCCCACCAGTCAGAGAACCCGGTCGCACTCACCCGGGGCCACCACGGCCCCTCCTGGGAGGGTTGCGTCGTATCGCCCACCCAAAGGATCGCGGGCGAGCGCTCTCGAAGCGCTTCCGCACTCTCTTGTACGTTGCCGCGATCGTCGCTGTGGTCGGCTTGGGCACATGGGGCTTCCATCGCCAGGCACTGCAATACCGACTCGATTGGCTGCAAAGCACGTATCACGGCCTGAAGCTGTTCACGCTCGACTGGGGCCCGGCAGCCGGTCCGGGTGCCAACGACCAGCCGAACTGGCCGCTCATCGTCGCACTGGTCCTTGCCGCCGCCGTCATCGCTCGAGCTGTCTGGGCTCTGGTTGGGGACCGAACCCGCAGGTGGATAACGGGCCACTGGCTTCGTGACCACGTGGTGATCTGTGGGGCAGGTGTCCACGGCGCGGCGCTCGCACACGGGTTCGAGGCGGAGTGCGACATCGTGGTTGTGGACCTCGACCCGCAGGCGCCTGGGATGCAGGACCAGGCGGGACCGCACAAGTGGCGGATCCTCGGCGACGCCAGGCAGCCGGGAACACTCCGATCAGCCGGGTTGGCCAAGGCAGCTTGGGTCGTCGTCATTACCGGTGACGATCTCGTCAATTCCCAGATCGTGTCGACCATCGCCACCTTCAGCCCACGCAAGAAAGACCTTCTCGTCCTCGTGCAGGTGGAGGATCCCTCCTTGGTCCGCTTCCTGGAAGAGGACCTCGAGCGGGAGCTCGACTCCGCCGTTGCGAACAGCGAACCCAACGTCATTTCGTTCAGTGCGAACTCCCTCGCGGCCGATTGGCTCCTCGACCGGATCGCACTGCCGCCTCGGTCGGCGAGTCAGACACCCGCAGAGATCGAGGATCTCGAACGCCCGCATCTGATTTTGGCGGGCGATCACCCGCTGCTCGATGCGATACTGCTCACGGCTCTGCGTCGATGGCGGGCGAAGACGCTCTACGGGCTCGAGAGGAGCGATGGTGCCGGCCTCGCGTCGGCGAACGATGCGGTCGTGGCTCCCCTGCGGATCAGTCTGTACGGACCGGGTGCCGTCGATCGCGCTGCTCGCTTGGAACGGCGCTGGCTCCCTGAGGCACAGATTCTTCAGCTCGAAGCCAAAGATTCCGATCCCACGGAGACAACCGTCGAAGCCGATGAATGGCTCCAGAACCGGACAGGAGCCCACCAGGCGTTCTGTGCCTGCTGGGATGAGTCCGACGCCATCACCCTGACCCTTGGATTGGCGCGGGCCCTTGGCGTAGCTGTCCCGTTGGTCCGCATCGCAGCGATGCCTGAAACCAAGCTTGACCAGCACATCAAGAAGCATGCGAAGGACAATCCCTATCTGGCCAACATCGAGGTGGTTCAACTCGCCGCTCTCGGATCCGGCCTTGGGGGCATGAGTCGTATCTCCAAGGACACACGCCTCATCGACGCACTCGAGAGCCTCGGGATCGACCATGACGAGGCGAGCGGGCAGACCGCTGAATTGCTCGCGTCCAGCCGCCAACCCCCCCTTCGCACGGATTCCTCCTGGCGGGTTACTCCCAGCGAGCTGGCACTCATTCAGCCTCTGGCGTACCCGGCACCCGTCAGTGCCCTCGTTCGGGCTCGACTTGCGCTGGATCTCGATTCGGTGACGGCACTACGGCTGGCTGCCGACCGGCTCGCACCATCTCTGGACGGGCTGGATAACCCGAGCGCACTCGACGCTTTCGCCGCCTGGTGCGAGTACCTGCGAGTGGTGAGACAAACACAAGACAGAGATGAAGAAGTCGCAAGAACACAATTCGCGCAGTCCACTGGACGAAGGGTTCCCGACACGATCCTGCGGCTGGGCCAGGCCGCACTCGGCGACCACGCGACCCTCGAAGCGCTCGCAGGTGAGGGGAGTGCCCTTGACGGTGCGCGGGAGGTCGTCATCCTCGCCGGTGGAGCGGACGGACTGCTGCGGAGCACCGCAGCCGCGATGGAAGACCTCTTGAGGCCCGCTCTGGACGGATACGACGGTGTCCTCCTTTCCGGTGGGACAGGATCAGGCCTCCCGGGCATCGTCGGGACGCTCGCACATCAGCTCTCTCTGCGTGCGATCGGCTACCTCCCGACTGGCGGCCCACCCGGTGAGGGTTATTCGGAGCTCCGCGAGACGGCCGAATCGACTGAATTCAGCGTGCTCGAGCCGCTCGGCATGTGGACTGACATCTTTGCGGCCCGCATCGACCCCGCGAACGTGCGCTTCATTGCCTGCCCCGGTGGCGGTCTCACCTACTCTGAGATGCTCCTCGCGAGAGCGCTCGGAGCCCAAGTGGCCTGGCTCGACCCCGGAGCAGAACTGTCGCTGCCCCTCGGCGATCTCCTCCCCCTCGGGTCCGGCGGAATCCTCGAGCTTCCAGCGGACGCGATGACCATACGTGCGTTCTTGCACCACACGACGGCACCCGCGGAGACTCGCGAAGAGCTCGCCCGATTTGTGCACAGCCAATACCGAGTTGCCCAGCTGAAGCCCAACCGCAAGTTGATCGACGACCCGGCTCTCGTGCACTGGGACCGTCTGCCCGCCGCCCTGAAGGAATCCGACTACGCGCAGGTGGACGACATCCCCAACAAGTTGGCGATCGTGGGATTGAAGCTCATCGAGGGCGGCCGTCCGCTCGTGCTCACTGACGAACAGATCGAGCATCTCGCCGAGGTGGAGCACGGACGATACAACGTCGAGCGGCTGACGGCCGGCTGGCGACTCGGTGACCGTCACATACGCCGACTCACGTCCCCCCACCTCAAGCCCTGGAAGAGTTTGACCTACGACATTCAGGAGTACGACCGAGAAGCAGTCAGAAACATCGGCACGGCGTTGTTGGATCTCGGCTGGGGCGTCACAGACGCCTGATTCTCTTTGAAAGACGTCAAGGCAATGGTCACGGCAAGGATGGTTACGGGCATGAGAACGGCGATGCATCGACCTGCTGCATGCGAGACAACGGGCCACCCGTGACGTCATCGCTGTCCGGAAGCTTGTTCGAGGTGCACGATGTTCAGAAGTGTGGTGACCGATACTCATCCGGTTGTCCATGGCGGCCGTGGAAATACGATTGGCATTCGAGTAGCCGACGATCTGGTATTCGGAAGGTGAGAAGTCAACCGAACTCTGCCCGGATCCGTCTCGCCAGAGGAGCTCGCCCCTTGACAGAAGTTGGTTAGGGGAATAACAAGATCGAATGAATCCGGCCGCGACGGACCCGGGCCAGGTCGGGCGTGGCGGTCACTCCACTCGTTGGACCAGAACGTGCTTGGGTCTCGTTTTCGCTGCCTTGCTCGCTGGATGCAGCGGCTCCCCCTCCGATCAGGCCTCAGGGCGGAGCTCCACGACCGGAGTGACAACCGCGACCGGAGGCTGCGGTGCCTCGTGTGCCCAGGCCGGCGCCGGAGGGGGACCCCCTCCGCAGTTTCGCGGCAAAGGCAGCTCCGGATCGAACGTGACGACTACGACGACGGCCGGAAGCCAGTTGTACAGCAACGAATCGTTCTCCGTTGCGTTGCCACAAGGTTGGACGACCGCCGGCAGCTATTCACAGACCAGCATGAATTTCGACGGGCCGAATGGCATCTATGTCGACCTTTACGGGGACATCTTCCGAGCCTCGGGCTACACGTTGAATCAGTACTTCTCATACCGCTTGTCCCAGTTCCAACAAGGTGAGTCGGGCGCGCACTTGTGTGGTCAGGCGTCCAGAGTCACGCTCCCAGGCACCACGATATCGGGCGGAAAGTCGATCAACATCTGCTATTCCTTCAGACCGTCTGGCTCGTCACCTATCGCCATTGAGCTGACGCAACAAGCTGCGCTCGTCGCAGATCGTTCGGGCACCTTCGACGACCAGATCATCGTCACCGTCGGTGTCGGCGCTCCTGCTTCCCTGGCACCCTCCTATGTCGATGCCGTGGTCGCACCGGTTCTTGATTCGATTCATTGGTCGTCCGCAGACCTCCTCCGATAAGGGTTGGTATGACGCGCTCCACGAGGACCCAGCAACAACGGCCGGATCAGGTTCCACGCTTGTGGCTGCGCCATGCGCTTCTGGCCGGAGTCGCACTGGCCGCGGGGGGACTGGCCTTGCTGTCCTACGGAGTGGGAATGTTGAGCTCGTTCGAAGCGTCATCGGTCGATGCGCGCTTTTCGATTCGTGGCGTCGAAGCTCCCGGTGCCGGGATCGTGATCGTCGCAGTTGATCAACCGACACTCAACGCGTTCGACAAGCGCTATCCGATCCCACGGATGTACTACGCGCGACTGCTCGACCGCCTGCACGCCGAGCACGCGCGCCTGATCGCCATGGACGTGCAATTCGACGGTAAGACCGACCCTTCCGATGATGCAGCGCTCCTTGCCGCGGTGGCTCGGGATGGACCCGTTGTCCTGGCGACCCAGGATTATCCGGGAGTCGGCATCCTTTCGGTTCCCGCGGGAGTACCCCGTGCCTTGGGTGCGGTTCCTGCGAGTGCCGCGGTGGAACTGGACCCGGACAACGTCCTCAGACACATGATTTATGCCGCGGTCCAGTTGCCAACCTTTGCGGTCGTTGCGGCCCACCAAATTCATCATCCGGTAGGCCCGCAAGATTTCCCCAGTGACCAGGCGTGGGTCAACTTTCGCGGGCCCCCGGGAACTTTCCCCGCATATTCGATGGTTGACGTTTTGGACGGGAGCGTGCCGGCCAGTGCTCTTGCCCACAAGATCGTCCTTGTAGGGGTCACCGACCCGATCGGCAAAGATGCCTATGTCACTGCAGCGTCGTCCGTACCGATGGCGGGTGTCGAATTTCAGGCGAATGCGCTGATGACAATCTTAAGTGGCTTTCCGCTGCACTCGCTCAGTACGCCGCTCGAGATCGCATTGCTGTTCGTGATGGCGGCAATTCCTGCGCTGGTCTGCGTGCGCGGGTCCAGCCTTGTGGCGGTGCTATCCGCAATTGGTGCGCTAATCCTGTTTCTCCTGGCGGCTCAATTGGCATTTGATGGCGGAACCATCGTGTCAGTGGCTTACCCAATCCTCGCTCTGGCACTTGGAACAGTCGGAGCCGTCGCAGTGGAGTCATACATTCAACAGAAGCAAATTCATGAACTCGGATTCTTGTTCGACCTGTTGCCCGGATCGTCCGATTTCTTCGTTTCCTATCGTCGTGGGCAAAGCGAGCTGGCGGCCAATACGCTTCGGGCGGGGCTGGCCCGGAAGTTCGGTGATGAGCACGTCTTCATGGACACAGAAGCCATCGATCCGGGAGAGACCTGGCCACAGCGAATTGAGTCGGCCGCCGAGAGTTGTCGGGCGATGCTCGTCGTCATAGGCCCGCAGTGGGTTGAGACCAAGGACTCAGCCGGGAATCGTCGACTTGACGACCCCTCGGACTGGGTCCGGCGTGAAGTGGTCGCCGGGCTCGAGAGGGAAGATGCGGTGGTAATTCCCGTCCTTCATGACGGAGCTCAGGAGCCGCGACCGGAGCAACTTCCCGAGGCACTTCAACAACTCGCGTCTTGCCAAGCGGTACAGCTCTCTGGGCGCGACTTCGATCAGTGGATCGACGAGCTGGTCGAACGGATTCACAAGGGCCGGATCAGAGCGGCAAAGCTCAGTGCAGCCTCGTCATCATGAGGCAGAACGCGTAATCGAACCCGGACCTTCTGATCCGTAGCGGACGCCGAGGTGTTGACACGCGCTGCCATTTCCGTAGGTTGGTCCGTACCAAGAACTCGGAGATCAACTACCCCAGCCCCGTTGCCTCTCCATCGGTCGAAGTGATTCTCGATCACCTCCACTACTGACTTCATCGACCCATCATCTCAGTGAGGTCCGATGTAGCTCTGTGTGACAGTGGGTCAAGGGTGGATGTCGCCCCTTGCGAAGCCCGTCCTCAGTTTGAGGGCTCTTCGGATTTCAGCGGGGAGTCCCTGGTGACCGGGGTCACCCAGAATTAGGCTTCGTCCTCGTCCACCCTAGTGAGATCCTTGCCGCCTTGGTCGGGCTCAAAGACGTGCGCGTCCTCGCGTATGAGCGCCGTGGCCCCGACGTCGAGCTGATGGTCGAACAGGTGACCGATGACGTCCGCTGTCCGACCTGCGCCGGGCGCGCCCAGGTCAAAGAACGTCCGGTGGTGCACTACGTGGACCTGCCCGTCTATGGCACGCCGATGAGCCTGGCGTGGAAGAAGCACCGGATGCGTTGCGAAAATCCGGCGTGCACCAAGCGGAGCTGGGTGCTCTCGGACCACCGCATCGCAGCCAAGAACTGCTTGCTCACGACCAGGGCGGCCAAGTGGGCGACAGTCCAAGTCGGCGGGGGCCGCACCGTCTCAGAAGTGGCGGCCGAGCTGTCCTGTGACTGGCACACGGTCAACGACGCCGTGTGCACCTATGGCGAGGCCCTGCTCGTGGCGGATCGCAAGCGTTTGAACAAGACCACGGCCATCGGACTCGACGAGACCTCCTTCGTCAAGCTCTCGACGAGGAATCACACCGACTACGCCACGACGGTGGCCGACGTGGAGAACCACCAGATCATCGAGATGGCGGTTTCAACCGGTGTGCGCAACGAGCTCGGCAAGCTTCTCAGATGGTTTCATAAA
>Ga0302324_100000492_pt1 | contig 105539 bp, 75 predicted proteins | sample Palsa_T0_1_FD_201949 | JGI IMG/M metagenome (GOLD analysis project Ga0302324, IMG submission 201949) | Peat permafrost microbial communities from Stordalen Mire near Abisko, Sweden - Palsa_T0_1 | ecosystem: Environmental > Terrestrial > Soil > Palsa > Peat permafrost | place: Sweden: Abisko... | reverse complement strand
CTGGTGAATGAGTGAGGCGGCCGACGATGGCTTGGAATGCGCGTCCACCACGACCACATCCTTTGACCGGACAAAGATGGCGGCATTGCAGTTCAACATGGCCTGGGGGCGGGCATGCGCGAAGTAAACACCGTTCGCGGCCTTTTGCAGGTCGAACAACTTGGCATCGGAGCTGGGAGCCGCCGCGCGCGCCCAGGCAGCACGATGGTAAGCCAGCTCCAGTATCGAAGCCCCGGCCAGGGCGCTCCCCATAAGCCCGCGAAGAAAGTCGCGGCGCGAGGTACGGCCATCGCCGCAGACAACGTGGTTGTGCGGATGAACGTGCCTGTGCGGATGCGCGTGATCGTGCGCACGTGTGTGGCCGTCTGCATGATGCGTCCCGTGATCCTTAGGTGTATCGGTCAACGCTCCTCCTGTCGATTCCGTCATGCCAGGTTTCTAGCAGGCTGCTGAAAAACTCAAGTTATTGAAGGGTACGGCCTTTAGGCCGTACGTAACCAATCTAGAATCAGTACGGCTTTAGCCGCTGAGGGCTGGGCTTTCGCTCGAAACCGACTTTTTCCGCAGCCTGCTAGGCAGCAATATAATCGAAAGCCCGCTCACCTGGCTTCCGCGGTGCAAACAATGCAGCCGAGAAACGCTTCCAAGGAGAGCAAACGTGGTGAGCGGAAGAGGCACCCAACGGGCTTTCGTCCCTGACATACAAAAGTAACCTCCGGAAGGGTACTCCCGGATCAAAAAAACGTCACGGCGCCCGTATGAAATCCCAGAGCGGGCATCTTAATGGCAAACGATTTCGGCAGGAGGCGGCTTCTCGGCGGACGCGCTCCCTGACCGGCAGTTTCCGGCACCTTACGGACTACGCCCGAGCGAAGGACAGTCTTACCGCTGTCCGGTGTCACACCCAATCCCTGTCTTAAATGAGTCAATCCAGGCATCCCGCCCCGGCGGGATCTTTATGCATTGCACCGTGCTTCTCAGAACGCTCGAAACCCCTCCCCCGTTTCCTCGCGCAACTTATCAACTTACCGAAAGAACGGAGCATCTATGCCCAAAAATCAAGTGAGCGATCTCATCACTGATCAGGAAATAGCCTTTGCCCTCCTGATCCTTTCTGGAACCATGACCGACCGTCAAGCCGCCGAAGCCGTCGGTCTCAACCCCGACACCGCCGCCTACACCAAAGCCAAACCCCGTGTCGTCGCCTTCATGCACGAGCACCGGGCCGCGGTGCGCGAACGGCTGGTGCAGCAAGAGACTGAGGAACTGCGACGGCAGAACCAGAGCCGCGAGAAAGTTCTGGCCAGGCTTTGGGATATCGCCGACCTGGACCCCGAAACGACACGCAACAGCGCTTCCGCACAGATCAAAGCCCTCGCCATGATCGTCGCCATCGAAGGCCTGATCCCCTCTCGAACCACCAACGATCGCCGCGCCGTCTCCGCCCAGAACCAATCCGCCCCTCCGCCCGTTCACCCGCGAATCGATACCGTCGCCTGGCTTCGCGAGCAGCAGGGGAAAACCACCGGCCCTCAGCTCAGCCCTGACCCTGTCTGTGACGAAGACGGGCCCGGCGTTCCCGATTTCCCGCCCGGCGCGGCGGCAGACGCGCCTTCGGACCCTGGCCCCACTTTAGAGACGACCCCGTCGGCGCCTCATGCCCGCGTGCCCGCTTCTGCTCCAGACAACCGGGTCCCTTCCTCCATAGAAAAGAAACCCGATACCTGGCGTCTAAGACTCTAAAGGAAACGCGATCGCTACCAATGCCACCAAAAGACCAAAAAAGATCGAATTTTATCGAACTTTATAAAAATCGAGCACACACGGACCCTTACTCGTCCGCGAGCCTGGCGGGACAGTCACCTTCACCATGGATGGCACAGCGCCGTCGCGCGACGACCCTCGCTGCCGGGGTAGCCGCGGTTGCCACCAACTTTGCCACTGGTGGTGCGCATACGGTGCAGGCAGTGTACTCCGGCGAGAACCCTTCCAGCCCCCAGCAGGAGAGGCGGCCCGTTTTTTTGCCGGATGTGTTGAGATAGTGCCATGGATCGACGACGCTTCGGCAAGTTAATGGCAGGCACGGTGACGGCAGCGGGAATCCACGGAACCGGTATGGCGGCGAATCAACCATCTGTGCAGAAATTGCCTGTCCCGGACCTTCCGCCAAGCGGTGGCAGTGATTCATGGGAATACATTGTGCTCGATGCCGCTCCCGCGCATGCCACCGAAACCGGAGCCACGGGAGCCGCCGATATCGACGGCGACGGCAAGACGGAAGTGATCATCGGCAGCGACGGCGCACTGCTTTGGTATCGCCCTTCTACTTCAGAAAGAGGCGTCGTGAGCCGCGGCTACTTCAACGTAGGCATCGCGCTTGAAGATATCGACCGCGACGGGCACAAAGAAGTCATCATCGGCAAGAACATCCATGGTAAGTGGGCTCTCTGCTGGTATAAGTTTGGCGCCACCCTGCATGACGACTGGACCGAGCACATTCTGGACGGCGAAACCGCGGGACATCCCCATGATGTTGTTTTTGGCGATGTGGACGGAGATGGCGAGCGGGAACTGGTCGCCAACGCCATGTACTGCGACACACCCGGACTGTTCACCTATAAAGTTCCTCGAGACCCCACCCAACCATGGAAGAAGCAAACTGTGCAGTCCGGTCTTTCTGCGGAAGGGACAGCGACCGGTGATCTAAACGGCGATGGCAAAGATGAAATCGTTTGCGGCCCATATTGGTTTTCCGCGCCGCCTGGGGGAGCTTTTTCCGGCCAGCTGTGGAAGACTCACTCCTTAGCTCCAGACTATCGTGAATTTTGCCGCGCCGCGGTCATCGACGTGAACGGCGACGGCCATCCGGACGTGATTTTGGTTGAGGATGAGTACCCCGATGGCCGCCTGGCATGGTTTGAGAACCGGCTTAAAGAAGGTCCTGAGACCCCATGGGCCGAACATCCGATTGAGGCTCCGCTGAACTTCTGCCACACGCTGCGAGCCTGGCACGACGCGAAGACGAAACAAGTGCAGGTTCTCGCGTGCGAGATGAATGAGGGTGGCTGGGAAGCGCCTTACAACTGGATTGCCCGGCTGATACGCTACACGCCCATGGAGAAAGGCAAGTCCTGGCACAGCGAGATCCTCTATCGTGGAGAGGGCACGCACGAGGCGGTCTATACGGATTTGGACGGCTCCGGCACGCCCGTCATCTTTGGCCATTCGGCGCAGATCCTGACCAAGCAAAATCGCGTGTACACCGGTTGGGTGCAGATGTTCCGCCCGCGGACGACGGCTCCTGTATTTTCGGAATACAAACACACCTTCGTCGATCGCCAAAAACCGTATACCGGAATCGACATCCACGCCGCCGATGTGGATGGCGACGGCAAGGTGGACATCGTCTGTGGAGCCTGGTGGTATAAGAACCCGGGTTGGCAGCGGCACACGATCCCTGGGATAGGGCAGATCATCGCCGCCTACGATGTGGATAAGGACGGGCGCAACGAGCTGATCGGCATCAAGGCCAAGCCGGGGAAAAGCGATTTCTACAACGCGCTCTCGAGTGACCTGGTGTGGCTCAAGCCCACGGATCTGAGCCGGGACCTGTGGGAAGAGCACGTGATTGGCGTCGGAGACGGCGACTGGCCGCATGGGGTTACGATTGCGCCGTTGTTGCCTGGCGGCCGTGCGGCGATGGTATGCGGATACCATGATGGCAAAAATCCACCGCAGCTGTTCGAGGTTCCGGATGACCCAAAACAGCCGTGGCCGAAACGTGTGATCGCCGATATTCATTATGGCGAGCAGATGATCCCCTACGATCTGGATGGCGACGGAAAGCTGGATATCGTGGCTGGGCCGTACTGGCTGGAGAATCTAGGAGACGGGCAATTCCGTCCCCACCTGCTCATTGATCCTGACTTATTGCAGTCGGCAAACCTGAAAGCGATTTGCCGCATTGCCATCGCCGACATCAATGGCAATCGTCGCCCGGACATTCTCTTCACCGTGGAAAACGTCGACTGGGATGTGCACAAGGCTTTCTTCTCTCCCGTGGGGTGGTTGGAGAATACCGGCAGTCCGCGCGACCGGAAATTCAACCTGCACATCATCGACAAGGTTCGTTCGCCCCATTCCATCTCGGTTGCAGATCTGGATGGAGATGGAAAGATGGAGGTCATCGTGGGCGAGCACGATCCGTTCAAGCCCTACCGCAGCGAAAGCCGTCTGCTGGTTTACAAGCAGGCGGATGCGCACGGAATTACCTGGAGCCGGTTTCCCATGGATAACCGGTTCGAACACCACGACGGTGCCAAAATGATCGAGCTGAGCCCGGGAAACCTGGCTATCATCAGTCACGGCTGGATGGAGCCAACGTATGTTCATATCTGGGAGCGTTCCAGCTAGCTCTTCCGCTCTGCAGAGCGCAGCTGGCAGGAGCGGCGAACCGTCAGGCAAATCGCTCAGGGACGCGCGACGGGCGAGGATTCGTCTGCAGTCTGCATGGCCAGGTGCCCCAGTTGGCGAAACGTATCACACAACTCCGCGGGACGGTAGACCACGATGCGCCGTCCCATGCTGAGCAGCATGGCGGCAAACATTTCCAGCCGATCGCGCCCGCAGCGCAGACGCGTTCCGCCTTGCTGCGTCTCAGTGGCCACCCTCCAAGGCGCAAAGGTATGTTCGGCCTCCTCGATGGGCATGTCGATCCAGACATCGATCTGGAAGTCCGACTGGATGAACGGCATGCGGCGCTGGAGATAGGCACGGGGATCGAAATGGGCGGGCCGGCGGAAGGTGGCAGCGCAAAGCTCCAGGTCCGTCGCGCGATCGAGGCGGAAGGTGCGCAGCGCCCTTCGCGACAGGCAATGGCCGATCAGGTACCAGCGCCCGTCGGCGTGCATCACCGCATAAGGTTCAATCTGGCGCCGTGAGGCAGTCCCGTCATGGGAGCGATACGCAAAGCGGATCCGTTTGCCGGCCCGGATTGCGGAGGCGGCGCGGATAAGGTGCTCCACCGAGGTCGAAACCACCCAGGGACCGGGCTCGATGGCGACCACATCTTCCACCGTCCGGATGCTCTCGCGCAAAGCCTCGGGTAGGACACGTCCCAGCTTGGCCAGCGCCCCTTCTGTGGCGGGTGCAAACGCCGATAAGCCGATCTGCCGCAACGCCCGCAGGCCTAGAGAAAGCGCGAACGCTTCTTCATTGGTCAGCAGCAGCGGTGGCAGACGAAAACCGGCGCGCAGACGATAGGCCCCGCCGACGCCCCGTGAAGAGTCAATGGGAATGCTCAGATCCTTGAGGCGAACAATGTAGCGCTGCACAGTGCGCAGGTCCACTTCCAGGCGCTCTGCCAGTTCCGCTCCGCTCACATGGTCGCGGGCCTGGAGGATTTCGAGGACCATGAGCACGCGCATGATGGGGTCGTACATAGAAATCGATCCTTCCTCTAATTTACGACAGGATCTGTCGGGAATCGGCGCTATTCTCAAGAACGAGGTCCTGAAGGGCCACATGGAGGATAAAAATGGCAACGGAAACGACACCAATGAACGTGCTGTCACCAGAAGCTCTTTTGAACCACTGGCAAGGCCACAGACGGTTGACGCGCAGGACGATCGACGCTTTTCCGGAAGACAAGCTCTTTCAGTTTTCGGTGGGTGGTATGCGGCCTTTTGCCGAGATGGCTTGGGAGTTCATTCGCATGGCTGTGCCGATCGTAGAAGGCGTGTCGACCGGGAAGTGGGAAGAGTTCAAAGCGGGGAAGCCAAGCAGCAAAGCGGAACTTCTCCGCCTGTGGGATGAGCAGACCACGAAGCTGAACGAGAAGTTCCCAAAGATTCCATCGCACCGGTTCAGCGAAGTGGACAAGGCGTTCGGCCAGTGGGAAGCCCCCGGGCTGGCGACGATCCAATACGGCATCGATAATGAGATACATCATCGCGGCCAGGGATACGTGTATCTGCGGGCTCTGGGCATCGAGCCGCCGCCGTTCTGGGAGCGTGGCTGACGACCTTTGGACAACGGCTGCCGTACGCCGCGTATCCGTTCCGGACACGGCAGCTGCCACAGGAGTGATCTGGCGGGTAACATCGGGAGCTCGGGGGAAGCCTACCCTCTAGCCGATATGTGAGCCCTCATCATTTGCTCAATGAGTGCTTCGGCGATTTTGCATCAACCAAGTTCGGACACCACCGAAAAGAATGAAGCCCGCGCCCGTGCCATATCACCATGGGCGTACGTTGGAGACTATGAAGCGCGTTGTCATCCTAGGTCGCGGAGCGTCGGGAAAATCGACGCTCGCAAGGCGTTTGGGCGAGATCACCCGCCTACCGGTGATCGAGCTTGACAAGGTCTTCTGGCGGTCAGGTCTTGTCGGAACACCTCGCGATCAGTGGGTGGTCATGCAACAGAAGCTCGTCGCGGAAGATGGATGGATCATGGATGGTGATTTGGGTCCCTATGACAGTGTCGAGGTTCGGCTCCGAGCGGCGGACACGATCATTCTTCTGGACTTCTCGCTTGGCCGCTGCGCTTGGCGAGCGCTCCGGCGATCGCGGGAGCGTGTTGACTTCTGGCGTTGGCTGGTGGCGTATCGCTGTCAAAGTCGTCCGGTTCTCATGCAAGCGATTGCTAACCACGCGCCAACTGCGGAGCTCCAGATGTTGCGTGACCCAGCGGCCCTTAAACGGTTCGTCGCTGACCTAGCCCGCGAATCGCGGTTGTGATCGCCCATGCAAAAACTGATTTCGGGCACATCGCTACTCTCCTCGTTTAGGATCCCGGGATACCGTCGCGGCCTGCTCTGCCTCACTCTTCGCGAAGCAGGATCAACGGATCGACCAACAACGCGCGATATGCTGGAATCCACATAGCCACCAGCCCAGCAGCGCCATCGCCAGAACCACGCCAGCCGATCGTGGGGATTTGCCTGGTACACGATGAAAGCCAAAACCTTGGTAGCCAGAACTCCAAGGAACAATCCTGCGGCCGAACCGACTGCGAGCAGTTTGACTGCGCGTCCCAAAGCTGCCTGCAGAACTTCTTTACGCTGCGCGCCAAGCGCAATGCGAATTCCCAACTCCCGCAGCCGCTTGCTCACCGTGTGTGTTGGATCGCTGCTGGATGTGCTGCACCAGCGCATCCGTGCGCCGGCTGGCGGCGAAGCGACTCCAGGATCATCATTTCGAGCGCGCCGGGAAATAAATCGCGAGAAGCCGTTTTCATCATAGGCTTGATCAGTATAGGCCTAGAGAAAATAGGTATCGAGTTTTAGTCAAGCGAAAAATCGGGGTACCCTCGTGGAGGCTGAGTGATGTGTCGTCAATTGGCGATATCGGGCCAATGCATTCATTGAGCTATTCGGATAGGTATCCCACATCTCGCGAAAAACGAACAACAAGGTATACTCGCTGTGATTCGCAGAAGAAATCATTCCAGCGGTCCCTTCGAGATGAAGAAACAATCTTCGCACGCAACGCTGACCGACGTAGCCCGGGCAGCGGGGGTAGGAACGACTACCGTCTCACGGGTGATCAACGGTGGCGAACGTGTCAGTCAGGAAACGCTGGCGCGGGTTCGAGCGGTCATCGAACAACTCGGTTATCAGCCCAACCAGGCGGCTCGCATTCTCAAGGGCGAGCAGACAAAAACCGTCGGCCTGATCGTTCCCAGCATCGCCGACTCATTTTTCTCGGTCGTCGCCGAGGCAGTGCAAGAGATCGCACGCGCTCATGACTCGCTCCTTATCGTAACCGTCTCGAACAACGATCCGGTCATCGAACTCGAAAATCTCAACGTCCTCATACGCCACCGCACGGACGGTCTGCTGATCGCGCCGGCGCATTCTGAAAATCGCAGCCTGGCCAGCATGCTCGATAAACTGTCGATCCCCAGCGTCACCTTCGATCGGCCCTTGTATGACTCCGCCGTGCCCAGTGTGGTCAGCAACAACCACAAGGGAGCGAAGGCTGCAACCCAGCACTTGCTGATGCATGGCTGCAAGCGAATCCTGTGCCTGGGCGGTGAAGCCGATCTATACACCATCAAAGAGCGCATTCGAGGGTACAAAGAGGCTGTCAAGCAAGCCGGACTGGAGGCCACCGTCGATACCTCGGTGACAGATTACAAGTCGGCAGAGGCGGCGATTGAGAGCCACTTCTATTCCTCGAACCCTCCGGACGCAGTCTTCGCCTTAAAGAATCTGGTCACCATCTACGCTTGTGAAGTATTCCAGAAACTGAATATCAACGTCCCCAGGAAGATAGCCCTGATGGGCTTTGATGATTTCGAACTTGCTTCGACACTGCGCCCATCGATCAGCGTCGTACGCCAGCCCACCCTGGATATAGGAAGGATCGCTGCCGAGCTACTCTTCGATCAACTCAACCACCAAAGGCGAAGCAAGCACTCCCACGGCGACAAAGCCAAGCCGCAACATATCAAGCTTGACAATCAATTGGTGCTGCGCAACTCCTGCGGTTGCAAGATCGGGACCCATTAAGATCGTGCTTTAGAGCGTTCGTGAGTACCGGCAAAAAGAAACCGCAGGTCCCTCCACTACGCTCCCCCGGACTTCCTGTCGAGACCCGTAGCTTCGATGATCTGCATCCGGCTCTCTTTAAAGAGAGCCGCACATGTGGCCGTCATTAGCGCGCGAAGTAGGAAATCCGGGTACGCTCCGGTCGGGATGACAGTTCTATGGCGGGGTCAAGTATTTCTCGCTGAAGTTCTTGCGGGCACAACGGAATTGTCATCCCGACCGGAGCGAAGCGTAGTGGAGGGACCTGCGGTTGCTTTTGCCGGTACTCACACACCCTCTTTGGCCCCTGCCATGGCGCAGCCGGCACGAAAGGCTCCTCCGGAAGTAGATACACTTACCTGGCAAAGCAAAAAGCCCAGGGGCTGAAGAGCGTGTGTGAGAACTCGGTTCTGGTAGGGCACGGCTTCAGCCGTGCCGTAATTCATTAGGAGTTCCCGGGCTTTAGCCTCTGAGGGCATCTTTTATCAGCGCACAAGGGAATTTAGAGGATAGAAAAAACGTACCTCAGCGGCTAAAGCCGGGTAGGGCCATGCCTTTTACGGCACGACTGAAGCCGTGCCCTTCCAGAACCGAGTTCTCACACACGCTCTGAAGCCCAGATATTGTTGAGCCTCAACGGCCCGACGAAAGTTGTGCCCTGATACAGAGCATCAGAGTATTCACCTTCTCTGAAATGTAGAAACTCCACACTCCCCCCTTACTGAGGGGAGTGTGGGTAGTCCACCCGCAGAGTAAGGATCTCGTAGGGGTGGATAGGCACCGTGACCTGATCCGTTCCCGTAACCGCAAGCGGCGATCCCTGGGGTTGCTCCATCATGTTGGCCACCGTCGCTGCCGTGGCCCCAGGAGGAAGGTGAACTTCCGCATCTCCGCTCTTGCCTGCCCACTCATACATGCGCAAGATCAATCCGTTGCCGTCTTCGGTTTTCTTCATGGCGGTCAGAACTACATTCTCCGCCCGCACGGTCGCGAAGGAGTGTTCCGCCGGCAGCGTTCCGCTGTGCGCCTCCACCTGCATTGCCTTGAGCCGGTAGTTGAAGTCGTAGCCCTGCCGTACGGTGAGGGCCTGCTTCCAGTCTCCGGCGTGCGGACAGAGCGCATAGGAGAAGTGGTGATGCCCCCGGTCTGCGTCGGGATCCGGCCAGGTGGGCGAGCGCAAGAGCGAAAGACGCAGCACGTTGCCCTTGGCGTCATAACCGTATTTCGACTCGTTGATCAGGCTAAAGCCATGCTGCCCGTCACCCAGATCCGCCCAGCGCAGCGCCGGCACCTCGAACTTGGCATCTTCCCAACTGTTGTTTCGCGTCGTTGGCCGCTCGATGGAACCATAAGGAATTTCATACGTCGCCTTGCTGCTGGAGGCAGCCAGAGGAAACGCTGCTTTGAGCAGGATGTGGGTTTCATGCCAGTCGATGTCGTTGACCACATCGACCCGGTCGATATCGTTGTAAAGCGTGATGTCCTGGACGAACTTTGAGCTTTGCCAGGTGCGTGTCACCCGAATCACCGCTCTCAGTGAGCCCTTCTCCACCAGCTCTACGGAATCCGCCTTATCCAGTTTGGTGAATACCTGGTCGAAGTCGGCATCGATATTCCACGCGTCGTACTCTTTCGGCGTGTCCTTGAAGGCAATCAGCTCGTTGCCGCAGGCTCCCTGCGCCAGTGTTTCGAAGTTGGCCTTTTTGTCGTAGAGGCTGGTGATGCAGCCTGTTTGCGGATCCACGCTTACCTTAAGCGCGGAGTTTTCGATGGTCGTTCCGCTCGCTTTCAAATCGCTGGCAAAGGGCCGCTTGCCCGGCGCCACGTGCAGCAGCGAGTAGCCCAGCGACGGAACGTCCTTCGCCTCCACCAGCAGGTGATAGCTGTTTGTTTTTGCGTTGCTCGAAAGCACTTCCGACGGCAGTACATGATTCTGCGCGTCCAGAACCGACACTCCGTTGGGAGTCGCGGCAGGCATCTCGACATCCACCGTCATCAGATCCGAGCGCTGCCAAGCCAGAGGGTTGAAAACCAACACCGGCACTTCGCCGGCACCGCGGGTATTGATCTCCGCTTGTATCGTGTGCAACGCCCGGCTGGAGGCTTCGTTGGTTGCCCAGCGCACTTGGTCGTAGTCCCGCTGCGCATCTTTGTAGATAATTCCAATACCGGAGCCCGCCGCCAGATCGTGGAACTGGTTAAACAGCACCTTCTTCCATGCCTCGTTCAGCTCCGAGCCGGGATATGCCTGCCCATCCAGCCACGCCAGCGAGGAGTACTTCTCCGCGTTCAGCAACCACTCTTCGCTCTCGCGCATGTTGCGTTTGTGATTGGCTTGGGTGGTAAACACCCCGCGGTGGAATTCCAGGTACAGCTCGTCATCCCAGGTGGGGATACTGATTTTGCCCTCCGCCGGCGCAGGCGGGTACTGATACCCCTTGGCAATGGAATCGTAGTTCCACACTTTGGAGTCGGCGGCGATCTTGTCCTGAATATCGTTGAAGTAGCTTTGCGCGATGCCGAACTTCATCTGCGGAACAATCTTATCGGGCTCCATCCAGTGCACACCTTCGTCCAGGATCGCCCGCGTCGGCCCTCCACCGTGATCGCCCGTGCCGTACAAGTCCATCATCTCCAGCATCCCAGGCGCCTGCTGCCGCGCTGTCGCCAGATCCATGGATAGACGAACCGGATTCAAATTGTCATTGGCGTAGTCGTGGGGGAAATAGGTGAGCACACTGCTACCGTCTGGGGACTTCCACCAGAAAAGCTTGAAAGGCAGCTTGTTGGTCTCATTCCAGGTCATCTTCTGGGTGACGAAGTAGTCGACGCCCGACTTCTTGTAGATCTGCGGCAGTTGCCAGTTGTAGCCGAACGAATCGGGATTCCAGCCGATCCGCACATCGACACCATACAAGTCTTTATAGGTCCGCTTGCCAATCAGCAGCTGCCGCACCAACGACTCGCCATCGGGCATATTCAGGTCGGGCTCGACCCACATGCCTCCGACGATCTCCCAACGTCCTTCTTTGATTCGCTGTTTGATCTGCTCGTTCATCTCTGGATATTTCTCTGCCATCCACACGTTGTATTGCGTCGCCGATTGGGTGTAGGTGTACTTCGGATACTCGTCCATCAACTGCAGGGCGGTGGAGAAGGTTCGCCGGACGGCATCGACCGTCTCCGTCCACGGCCACAGCCACGCAGCATCGATGTGCGAATTACCGGTCAAATGAGCCGTTGCCTCCTTCAAGGTCGGTTTGAGCGGCTCCAGGTCGGAATGTGCCTTGCCCAGGGATGCATCGAACTTGCCTTGATCCGCGGCGTCCAGTGCCTTTAGATCGACTGCTCCTATCGCCGTCTCAAGGGTGGCTTTCTGTTGCGAAGGATCGCTCGCAAGGGACGGCACCAGCAAGGTGGAGGAGAGGAACTCAAGGCACAAATCTTCGGGATTGGGTCGAGTGGGCGAGAAATCAATGCGCAACTCCGCGCCGCCAAAGTGCTTTTTATCGACCGTGTGCAAGAGCTTGACGGCTACCAGGACTTTATCTCCCGGCTTGGCCGAATCGAAAAGCACAATGGGCTCCAGATCTTCGCCCATGGCGACGCGCCGCCCGTTGAAGTAGATGATCTGCGGCATAGGACCATTTGCGGAGGCTTGAAAATGGAACCAGATGCGGCTGCCGGTCAGGTCATAGCCGTTGAAGGTCTTGGGCACTTCGATCAAACGGCGATACCAGACTGCTTCGGTTGGACCGTCCGCTCGCGGCTTGATGATGGGCCAACTGCCGTCGTCGAGATTGACTGCCTCTCCGTGCTCCAGGTCGCCGGCATGAAAGCGCCATTCGCCGGCGGGGAGCTGCCGCAATCCGTAGAGTCTCTGGATCACTTCCTGCGAGGGAGCGGAGAGTGTTTTCACCACTTGTGCAACTTCTCGCTCGGTGTCCTGGGCTCGCACGGGGGAGAGCAGAAAGGCGACGCTGAAGAGCGCGATCGCGAGAAGCTTACAGGAGGTATGGGAGCGGGAAAGAAAGCATGAGGTGAACACGCAGCGGTCTCCGAAAAAAGTGTGCCGGCAAATGTTGCGGCCAGGCCAGGTGAACAGCAGACTCGCGCATTATATATAAAGAGAGGGTACAGGTGGAAACGATTCCATGCGGGCGAGATTGCGGGCTGCCCGGACGAAGGGCTCAGCTCAGAAGATGAGAATGGCTCTGACGAACGTCAAACGCGTGACCTGGGCCACCCACCACCACTCAGTTTGGACGTTACTCACTTCCGCAGTTTGGCTTTTTTTCGGGCTGCAATCCTGCAGCTGTGTCATTAATTGACGAACGTCGCGAATTCCAGGGCTATATTGGAGCGTTTTCTGGAGAGTCGCGCGAGCTGCCGCCGTGTCGCCGGCAGCGCATTCCACTCGTGCGAGGTTCTTTGCCAGCCCAACCACATCTTCATTTCGCTCGAATGCAGGCCGCCAAAGCGAAATCGCCGCCTGCAGGTCTCCTGATTTGGCGAGCAGTGTGCCCAGGTTTGATAGGGCGATCAGGTTCAGCGGATCCCGCTTCAGAACGTCTTGAAACAGGTCCTGAGCCTGTTTCAAGTCTCCGCGTTCCTCACTCAGGATTCCCAACGCCACCAGGGCGTCGTCGTCTCGAGACAATTCAGGCTTCAGGGCTTCCAGTCTTTCAAAGGCTTTTTGCTGCACGGCGACGTTTCCCTCAAGCAACGACTTATAGAGGGCAAGAGCGATATCGCGCTCCGCAGCCCCCGGAGAGAAGACAGCAACCAGCGTGTCACCGGGACTCGGTTTTGCGACCGCATCCGGAGCTTCTGGATATTCCAGGATGCGATGGTCGGTCCAGGCTACATGCGCAATATTCTCTGCGCCCCTTCGCGGCATGTGACAACTGACGCAATCAGGATTCTCGGGGTGGTGCGCGGTCGCAAAAGTGTTGCCGGTGTGGCAGGTGAGACACTTCTTCCGGTAAAACACTGCTTTCTCTTTGGCCCCTTCAGGCGTGTCGTGAGGATCGTGACAGCTCATACACGACATCGCGTCGCCGCTGGTTCGCTTGCATTTGCTCAAATTCAACTGCTCCACTTCGCTCACGCCGCGTTTGGTTGCAGCCTGCCCACCGTAAACAAAGTAAGCCACGTAGTCTGAGATGGAATCGCCTGGCTTAAAGTCCAGGGCCGAATGACCGGCGCGCTCTACCGGGATATCTCCTTCCAGGTGACAGCTGATGCAAATAGAATCCCGCAGATTGGCATTGAGCTTTGACGGGTTCACCACAGCCGCCTTGCCGCCGGTCGCGAGGTGAGGTTGCGTGTCTCCATGGCAACTCTCGCAGGTGATGCCGGCATGGAGAAACGGCAGCCCACGGTAACGATTGATTGTGCCGGGATCGCTGTGCTGTACCGCACTCATATGACAGCGCAGGCACTCCGCCTGCACCGGCAACCCGGGAGGCGCCTGGGTCATGGATTCGAGGCCGGGTTTTAGATCCAGACTCTGCGAAGCAGAGTAGTAGGCAATGGGAGACTCAAAGAGGTAGTCATTGAGCGCGTAGAGGTAGGTCAAGCCAAGATGCCCGGATCCCAGGAAGTCGAGTTGATGGCTGGCGGCGATCCAGGGATCGTTCGCATCCCTGTATGTCAACATCAGGTTCGGGCCTTGCAAAGACAGGGCATATCTCATCCCGGAGGCTTTGTGCTCAAAGGTCCCGGTCTTCCGTCGTTCCGCTGCGAGGCCACTGGCATTGGCCATCGGTGTCGAGAGATAGCTATGCAGTAACTCCGCGTGGCATGCGCCGCAACTCGCATCCGCGCTGCTGACCGGCGTTACTACCTGGGCGGGGACCCCACACCACGATGCCAATGCCAATGCCAGGGTTATTCGCTTATTTCGATTGACCCGGCTGGACACTGATCATTCCTTTGCCTTCCTCGACAGTGTAGATGCGATCGACCGCGGTCACCCGGATCTTTTCCACCGACCCGCCAGGCCAGTGGATCTCGATGGAATCTACCGTCTTGTCATCACCTAACCCAAAATGAACCCTGGGATCATTCGACGATGCGAAGCTGCCGCCGCTGAGCACGTCTGCGCGCTGGGTTTGGTGGGAATGTGTCAAATACACGGTGGCGCCGACCGCATCGCGCGGGCTTTTCGCTCCACCCAGCAGCCGCAACTCGATCCAGTGATGCCGGTCGGCATGCACATTGCGCAATAGGGTGGGCGGCGCATCGATGTTATTCAAGACAACATCGATCTTGCCGTCGTTAAACAGGTCTCCAAATGCGGCGCCGCGCGCCGGAATAACGACTGCGAGCCCCGTGCCTTTGACCGCCGGCACAAGCTCGAACTTCTTTCCTGAAACGTTCCTGAAGAGAAGCGGGCGCTCGGCGAAACTGGTGCCCCAGTCGTGTCGATCGACTTCCGGGTATACGTGCCCGCTGGCGATGAAAATATCCTGCCATCCGTCGTTGTCGTAGTCGATAAATCCGTCGCCCCAACTGAGAAAAGGAATCGTCGCCACGGCCAGGCCAGTGTCGCGGCTCACATCGCTGAAGGTTAGATCGCCATCGTTACGGTAGAGCACTTTGTAGTCATCGGAGAAGGTCGTATTCAAAATGTCGAGCTTGCCCGCATTTTGATAGTCCCCCAACGCAATTCCCATGCTTGCCGTCTCACGTCCCTCCCCGTTCACCGCGTAACCAGACTCAAAACTAAGATCCTCGAAAGTCCCGTCACCTTTGTTGCGGTAGAGATAGTTCGGGGTAGAGTCATCGGCTACCAGCAATTCCGGACGGCCATCCCCGTTGAGATCCGCGAAGACCGCGGTTAGCCCGAAGTAGCCCGGTGAGTCGGCCACGCCGGCCTTGATACTTAGATCAGTGAATGTGCCGTCCCCATTGTTGTGAAAGAGGTGATCATGCTCTCCTTTCAGTCCCCGAGGGCCACAGAAAACACTGACACCGCGAAACTGACAAAAGTTCGAAACCACCCGCCTGGAGCCGGCGAGGGGAGGATCATTGAAATCGTAGGCTGCGTACCCAGGAACAAAGAGATCAAGCTTGCCATCGCCGTCGTAATCACCGAACGTCGGACCCGTGGACCAGGTGCCCAGCGCGACTCCTGCTTGTTCCGCCAGATCGGTAAATGTGCCGTCATGATTGTTGTGGTAGAGCCGGTTTTTGCCCACGTTGGTGACATACAGATCCGGCCATCCATCATTGTCGTAGTCGCCTACGGCTACTCCGACTCCCCAACGATCATTGGTTACGCCTGCCTTTTCTGCGACGTTGGTAAATGTGCCATCGTGGTTGTTATGAAAGAGCGCGGCGTGCGGCGCGGGGGCCTTGCCGCTGAGCGCATCGTAGGTCATGCCATTGACCAGGTAGATATCCAGCCACCCATCATTGTCGTAATCGAGCAAACCGACGCCGCCGCCGAGGGATTCGACGATCAACGCCTTGGCCGGCGTTCCCCCGCGGTACTGCCACGCGGTGAGGCCCGCCTGGCGCGAGATATCCTCGAAGACCACAGGGCCCTGGTCCACCATTCCACCCGCGGTGATCGGCCGATGTTCGGCATCGTGTACCGGTGCGTAGGCTCCCGCGGTGCTGGCGCCGCCTTGCTGGGTGGCCATCGGCGCGGGCGGCGATTGCTGTGCGCGCATCAGTGCCGGGCAGCAAAGCAGGGCCCCGAACAAGAGGTGAGAGAAGGCTCCCGCCAGAGAGCGACCGGCGGACGAAGTTTCGCTTCTAATGCGATGTGCTCTTGATGGAGATAGCATCGCTTGCTCGTCCCGCTACTGCTTCGCTCGCTTCTCGTTCGAGGTCGGCATAGACGCGCAATTCCTGGTGCGCCTCGTCCGTCTGCCCGCTTGCTTTATAGGCCTGCGACAAAAGAAAGTGGATCGACGGTTCTTTCGGGCTTTCCTTCTCCGCCATCAGCAGATCGGATAACGCTTCCTTCTGGCGGTTCAACTTAATCAGCACCCGGGCGCGGTCGACACGCGCCTGCATCAGCTTCGGACAGCGCTCGATGGCTTGATTGAGGTCAGAGAGCGTGTCCGCGGAGGGACCGTTCGCTTCCAGAGTGGCATTCGCCAGCTTCCATCTCGCGGTGCAATTAGTAGGGTTGTTGGCCAGCTCAGATTTGAATTCGCTTTCTGCAGATTCCCATTTGCCCGTCACCCAAAAGGTGTTTCCCATGTGCTCATGCGTACCGGGCTGTTGCGGCGCCAGGTCGATCGCCTTCTTGTACTCGACCAGCGCTCCATCGTAGTTGTGCATGCTCTCGTCAATTTCGCCCGCGACCAAATGCGCAGTGACCGAATTCGGATCGATCTGATTGATCTGTCCCAGAGCGTCCTCTGAAAGCTGGAGATAGGTCTTGCCCAGTAAGTACCACGCCTGCTGGTCTTTGGGATGGCGCTCCAAGTAACTTCGCAGATAGGGGGTGGCTGCGTCATATTTTCCCAAATCGATGAGGTCATGCGCCAAGGCCATTTGCAAGTTGTCATCGTTGGGATTTGCCCGGACGGCCGCTTCCAATAATGGTTCGGCCTGCTCATGATCACCCATCTCGTGGTAGCTCATGCCTAACAATGCGGACGCAGTGGGCATGTCGGGGTTGATCTCCAATCCTTGCTTGAGAACCTCGGCCGCATGGGTGTAGTCATGTTGATTGAAATAAAGCATGCCGAGGTTGTTATAGGCAGGCGCCAGGCGGGGCGCCTGCTTGAGCATGGCGCGATACTTTTCGATCGCTGCAGCATTATCGCCGCTTTGCTGAGCGGCTTTCGCCTGCTGATAAAGTTCCTGGACCTGGGGCGTGACTTCATCGGAGGCTTGCGCCCAGGCCGCCACAGGCGAGAGAGACAGAAAGAACAGCGCAGCCAGACGAAGCCGAAATCGCGGATTCATAGCAGAGTCATTATAACGGCGCTCCTACAGCCGAGTTCGAAAAGGAAACGCCGGACTGTACCCAGTCCGGCGGGAGGCAAGTGTGCAAGCTGACGAATTACATGTATTGGAATCCGTTGCAACGCCTACACTCAGGGTCGAAGAGCCGTGGTATCCCACATCTCGCGAAAAACGAGCGAGATGCCCCGAATTTCCTGTACGCAGCTCTGGAAAGAACCGCGTGTGCGGCTCTCTTTAAGGAGAGCCGCATGAAGTGCAGGGGACCCACGAAACTCCACAGGAAATCGGGGATGTGGGGCACCCGGGAGTTTTTTCCGGGATAGAACAGAGGTTAGAATTCTATTCGGAAGCTGACTTCTCCTTGTCGATTGATGGGCTTCGTCCCGTTGTTTTGATCACCCTGCTTGATCACCTGGCCGAACGTGCCGTCGCTTGCATTGGCGTCCGGAGGATAAAACTGGGTTCGATTGAACAAGTTGAAATAGTCCACTTGCAGAATTCCTGTAAAGCGCTCGCCGAAATAGAAGCGCTTTCTGACAGTGGCGTTCTCGTTGTAGAGGCCAGGGCCACGGAGTTCGGAATAATTCCTTGTCGCATTGCCCAACACATACTGCGACGAGGTAAGCGAGAATCCCGCAGGGTTGAATATCTGGGCTACCGCTGCCTTGCCTGTGAAATAGTTCTTGGCTTTGCTGTACGACGCGGTGCTCAGCGCGACACCAGGAGTGCGATTGGGGCGCAATATGACGTTTGGACCGGAGGTAGATTTTCCAGGATAAGGATCGCCATTCTCCTCGATTTGACCCTGGTTGCAATTGCACAACGGCTGGCCTCCCTCGTAGTCGAGGATCCAGCTGACCTGCCAGCCACCTAAGAGCTGCCCAGTCAATCCTTTGTTGTTGAAGTACGTCTTTCCAGGCCCAATCGGCAGCTCGTAGGTTCCGCTCGCCTTGAGCGTGTTTGTTTCGTCTGCACCGGATACTGCCCACTCAGGCTGTTGGTTGTATTTGTTGAGAGCAGCAGCGGTGAAACTCGAAAAGCCGCTGCTGGTGTTGTCCCATAGTCTCGAAAGTGTGTAGCCGGCTAGGAATGCGAGACCATTGGTGAAACGCTTCTCCACCTCGATCTGAGCTCCCTGGTAGTAAGTCGTTCCCGACCCTTCAAAGTTGTTGAAAACGTAAGAGTACTGGGGGAAGGGGGTTAGCGACTGCCCAACCGTGGCCGAGCCGCCGAAGTCGCTTACAAAATTTGCATAGGGCAGGGTATAGCCCGCGGCCTGTGCAGTACCGTCGGCAAAGCTTAATCCCAGAGTGTTTCCCAGAGAGAAGTACTTGGGGTCAAGCTGATTGGGTGTGTTGAGCTGACTGGGAAGATGTACGACGCGGTTACCAACCCAGGCCGCGGTGACAAACATGTCATACGGTATCCGGCGTTGCACGTTCACATTCCACTGCGAGGCGTAGGGTGCGTAGCCGTCGTTCTTGCTGAAATCGTTGATTTGCGTGCCCGTACCGAGGCTGGGACTGAAGGGGGTTGGCTGGGGATTTGGGAGTTGGGTGGCGTCCCAGCTGCCGAAGGATGATTGATTCGTACCCGTGGTGCCGCGGGTGAAGGAACCAACCAGCAGATTGCCATAGTTCACGGCAACCTTACTGGTCCCATACTCATAGGCGCCGCCGTTCAGGAACGCAATGCTGAACCCGCCCTGCACGACCGTCTTGTCGTTGACCGCGTACGCAAAACCTATCCTGGGCCCGAAATGTCCCCAATGAATATCTGCCCGGTTGTAGCCTGCGCACCCGTTGCAGGTACCAAATTTTGTAGCGGCTCCCGGCAGGCCACCGGCGCCAGGATTAGCGGCCGTGGGATTAAAGAACACGATCAGGTTGTTGTTTTCAGTGAAGGGCGCCATGATGTCCCAGCGCAGGCCCAAGTTGACCGTGAGCTTGGGTGACAGTTTGATGTCGTCCTGGACGTAGGGTGCGATGTCGAAGTTGCGGAGACGTAGTTGCTGAGAGTTGGCGCGATTGACGGTATCAGGAAGACCGAGCAGGAAGCTCGCAAAAGCGCTACCGTACTGGCCAAAGTTCGGATCGTTGGGGCTCGGAGTAGAGGTAGTCTTTTGGCTGAAAGCGAATTGTCCTCCCGCCGTTTGCTCCTCGTTGTCATCCTGGTAGGAACGGCGGAATTCGCCGCCCATATTAAAGGTGTTGCGGCCTTTGGTCCACAACCAGTTGTTCACAATCGCGATACCGAGTTTGCGATTGATGGACTGTAGCCAAGACCCTTGCGTGCCCCAGGAAGTCAGCGTGTGCTGGCCGTCGAACGTAATGTAGGGTGGAATCACCCCATCCGCCACAGCAGGGAAGCTGTACTTGGTCTGGTTGAACTGGTTGTTGATCTCGCCCAGCCAGCCAAAGCCGGCAGTCATCACCAGGTTCTGAGTAAGCGTGTTGTCATAGGTCAGCAAAAAGCCGCTCCCCAAGGCTGGTTCGTACTTCATGCTGTTCAGCGGATTGGGAGCGACGACCAAAGGATGGTTGTCAAAGCTGAAGTTGCTGAAGCTGTTCCGCCATTGGCTGTAATGAAGGCTTTGCGTCGCCTTTAGTTTCTGATCGACGCTAAAGCCCCATACATGTTGAATATGAGGATTGATGAAGGGAGCGTAGCTCTTGTTGCTGTCAAGACCGCCGACGCCGCTGCCGGGCCGATCTGGATTGGGTATGGAGGGAATGAGAATCGCCGAGTTTGGGCTAATGCGACTCGGCGGAATCACGTTCAATCGCCCGTTGTATTGGAATTGTTGCCCGGTCGTTGGGTCATAAATCGGTAATAGCTGGCCTGTGCTGCCATCCACGAAATCGGTGAAGTCGCCCGTCTTTTCAAGTGCGCTCGGGACGGTGGAGACGTCGGTATCCAGGTTGTTCTGCTTGTACCACTCCTGGCTGTAGTGACCCCACGTACGGTCTTTCCCGTCGTAGACCTTGGGAATGGAGATCGGGCCGCCGACGGTGAAACCGTAGTTGTTTTCGTGGTCGGTGGGGACTTTTCCAGTACTCCAGGCGGGACCGTTAAAGAATCCAACCGAATCGAAAAAGCTGTTGCGATTGATCTCGAACAAATCGCCGTGATAGCGATTGGTTCCAGAAGCCATCTGGTAAGTCAGCGCGCCCTGGCCGAGACCGAACTGCGCGGAGAAGGTGGAGCGCTCAACGTGGAATTCCGTCACCATTTCGTAGGGCGGATTGAAGTTGGTGGTGTAGCCTTCGGTTTCCGGTTGGGGGGCTGGGATGCCGTTGTAGAGGATCTCCTCTTCAAAGTCGACGCCGCCGCCGATGCGGTGAGAGAAGGCGCTGCCGGTCGTTCCAGGCACAAGAAATTGCAGCCCGTCGATTTGCCGTCCGCGGCCCGTAACCTCTACCGGCAGCGCGGCAACCACCGCCGGCTCAATCGTGGAGCCAAGTTGTGGTTGGGTCGTATTCAGGGCGATCGCATCTGCGGTCACTTCTACTGTTTCCGATGCTGCGCCGGTGGTCAGCGTGGCGTTAACGGTGGAGGTGACGGTGACGTCGATGTTAACGCCGTTCTGCACCGACTTTTTGAAGCCGGTTGCTTCGAGGGTCACGGAATACACGCCGGGTGTCAGGCCGGTGACGGCGTAGGTGCCGGCACTGCTGGTAATGGCATGGTTCGTCACACCCGTTGCCTGGTTGGTGATGGTTACAGCCGCGTTGGGGACGACTGCGCCACTGGGATCAGTGACTGTGCCGGTGATGCCGGCGTTGGCCTGCGCATAAGCGGCATTTGTCGATGACAACGCCAAGTATAAGGTGGAAAGAACCAGACCGGTGCGCGTGAAACTGCAAAGACTGCTCCAAATGTGGGACGTCCGCATCACACTCTCCTCAAAAACAGCAATTTGCCTACTGCACCAGATGGGCCGGACAACGCGGGCCCGTGGGGGTTTCCAGGGTCAATTCAGACAATCGTTTTTTTAGTTAGTGGTATCGTTCCCATTCGCGGCAAATATAGAAAGTTTACGTTGACCCTGTCAAGCAGAATCTTGCGCCTGCTCAGAGACAATTGCGTCTTAGCCGACGCCAATTCGCCCACCTCTGCCTACCTCAGGCGCTAAAGCCCGACGCATTTTCAATCGTGTGCGGCACGACTAAAGTCGTGCCCTGATACAAAACGGAGTCTTACCGCAGCCTGTTTGCCCCTGATCCGCCGCCGCTGTGGGGCTATACTGTCACCGTTCGTTGCCGGGTATTTTCTGCAGGGCGACATGCCGCTTAAGATCACTTGGATTCGGTCACTTTCGCTGTTCTCGGTCGCATTTTTGCTTTCCGCCGGCTCAGCCTTTGCCCAGAGCGCTGGCTGTCCCGAGGTGCATGCTGGTGAGGCGACGCCGGCTGAGGCGGCTTACCGGCAAGGGAAGTACGAGGTCGCAGAGAGTCTTTATCTGCAGGCACTCCTCGGAAAACCCGACGATCTGGAACTGAATTCTGCCCTGGTTCATACCCTGCTGCATGAAAGCAGGATTGCAGACGCCTGGACCCGGGCGAACAAGGGTGCCGGCGATGCTCCACGGTCTGCCAGCGCTCTTACCGCTCTGGCGGAAGTGCAACTGCGCAAGGGGCAACCATGGCTCGCCGCGCAGACACTTGATGCCGCTGCAGCAGCGGACCCTTGCTATGCTCGCGCTCACCTGATCCGTAGCCGCATCTTTCGCATCGACTCCATGTATGCCTCGGAACGTGCCGAGTTGCAAGCCGCTTACCAGATCGATCCCGCCGACCCGGATACCCGTCGATCTTGGCTGCATACCGTCAATCCGGCCAATGACATTGTTCGTATTGAAGATTCCCTTGCTACCATGCCTAATCTGGAGCCTGAAATCCGGCAGAAGGCCACCGCTTCGGCGAACGCCATGATGTCTCTTCTTTCGGAGAATTCGCAGACTTGCCAGAGTACACCGCTAGCCGCACCCGTCACGCTCCCGCTCCTCGCCTCTCACCAGACCGTGAAACAAATCAACAGTTACAAGATCGCGGTGGAATTTCCCAAGGGAAAGGCGAGGCTCACCGTCGATACCGCAGCGTCCGGCCTTTATATCAGCCGGACACTGGCTGACAGCCTTGGTCTTCAGCACGCAGAAGGCGCACCCCCGGGCACGGTCCAGGCCGATACCATTCACCTAGGATCGCTCGAGTTTCGAAACTGTATGGTGGGAGTGAGCGATACCCCCTTTGCCCAGGGAGTAGATGGCTTCATTGGCACGGATGTCTTCGCGCCTTACTTGGTGAGCCTCAACTTTCCGCAAGAGAAACTGGGGCTCGAGCCGCTTCCTCACTACCCAGATGAGCAGAAGAGTTCTCTGCCCGGGGACCGCTACTTGGGGCCGGGTCTCGAGAGCTATACGCCGGTCTACCACAAGAGTCAGTATCTGCTTGTTCCGGTGATGATCGACAAGAAGGACCGCAGGCTTTTCGTTCTTGACACGGGAATTCGCCTCAGCACAATGACGCCGGAGGTCGCGCATTCTGTTTCCGGCACTCGTCTGAATTTCACCAACTCGGTGCCGAGCGTCTCCGGCCCACCCCTGCACATCTACCGCGACAGCTTCGATCTTCAGTTTGCCAACCTCTCGCTGGATCACAAGGACCATATCCTGGAGTTCGATCCGTCGACGGTTGAACAGAGTGCTGGGATGGAGGTGGCCGGGATGCTCGGCTTCGACATCCTGCAGTCACTCGTCATCCACATCGATTATCGAGACGGGTTGGTGCGTTTTGATTCCTCCGTCGCGGGTTTGGCTCCCCCGGTTGTTGCTTCCTCTCAGGCTGCTGGGCCAACTGCTTCGAGCAGCGATGGAAATCCCCCGGCCTGCGATCAGTATTCGAACCAGAACGGCGATCATCCACTCAACTCCTCCATTCTGGGAGGCATGGTCGTCGGGCTGGACTCAAAGCACCTCAAGGTGGGTCAGTCGATCCAGGCTAAAGTTCTTCGCGACTGGATTGCGCCCAGTTGCGCCCTTACTAAGGGAACTGCGCTTTACGGGCACGTGCTGGCGGCCACCGCTTCCAAGAGCCCAGGCGGCTCCGAACTAGCCATCGTCTTTGACCGTGGCGATTGCTCCGGTCGCCCCAAGCAGCAGCTTTCGCTCAGGATCGTCGGGGTGGTTGGAAGCGATACAGCCTATTCGGGAGTCCATAACGCCATGCCCACGGAAGTGCACGGCGGAGCCAGGTCGATCTCCAGTACCGCTGCATCCATGGGGACAGAATCGGACGCCGATATGAATGGCCTTCAATTGATCCATACTGGCGCCGTCGTCGGTGCTCCGCATCTCAAGCTGGTCCCGGAAGGCGGTCCGCAATGTAGTGCAATGCTCACCAGCGAACAACCCAGCGTCCACCTCGGCACCGATTTGAAGTTCGTCCTGACAATGCAGTCTTTGCCGGAGTAGCCGGGATTGCGCGGACGAAAGTCTGGAAGTTGTAGCCTTATCTTCGACCGAGAGAGGCGAGGTAGAGGGATCTCTGTGTCACATGCCCTTTCTTGGAAATATTTTTCGACAGAGGAGTCATGGGCCAGTGGGCCCACCTAAGGTGATGAGAATCGGCTCTGTTCAGCAACTACTCTCCCTGGAAGTACCGCCCTCCCCGTTGTCATCCCGACCGGAGCGCAGCGCAGTGGAGGGACCTGCGGTTCGGCGGCTCTTTCTTGGAAATGTTTTTCGACCGAGGAGTCATGGGCCTGGGGCCCACCTAAGAAGATGAAAATGGCGCGGGCGAATGTTGAGTGGGTGGCCCAGGTCTCGCTTTTGAGACCTGGGTTTCTCCCGCAAATGGATCTTGGCCGGAACACCCAGGTCTCAAACGCGAGACCTGGGCCACCCACTCAAAGTTTGGAGGTTGGAGCATGTTTTTTCGACCGAGCCGGATCGTCATTGGAATTGTTTGCGTTATGGCGGTAGGGTGGAGCGGATGCGAAGTCCGTGCCCAGGAGCCGCAGCCGGCTGACGCTTTGTTAGCTCAGGCCAGATCCGCGGTGCAGGCAGGATCGTTTTCCAACGCCGAAACGCTGGCGAGAAAATTTGTCTCTCAGCAGGATGCTTCGGCCGACGGACATTACCTGCTCGGTTACATTCTCTCGCACCAGGGAAAAGCCAAAGAATCTTTGGCGGAGTATACGCGCGCGGCCCAACTCCGTCCTCCCTCCGCGAACGACTTCAAGGTGGTCGCGGTGGATTATGTGTTGTTGGGCGATTTTCTCGACGCAGACCAATGGTTTACCAGGGCGCTCAAAATGAATCCATCGGATGCGGACGGTTGGTACTATCTCGGCCGCACGAAATATAACGAGAATCGTTTTTCCGAAGCCATCGATGCATTTCACGCCTGCCTTAAGCTCGATGCGCATAACGTAAAGGCGGAAGACAATCTTGGGCTATCGTATGAGGGTCTCAACCGGATAGAAGAGGCGACCCAGGCATTCCAAACGGCCATCGCCTGGCAAACGGGCGCAGGCGAGCGAGATGCGCAGCCATACCTCAACATGGGAATGCTTCTCATAGATCAGGAGCACCCGGAAGCCAGCCTGACCTACTTGCAACAAGGAGTAACCCTGGCGCCCCAAAATCCGAAGGCGCATGAGCAACTAGGTCGCGCGTATCTCAAGCTGAAGCGATGGAATGACGCCCACGACGAACTGGAAAAAGCGGTTCAACTGGCGCCCAATAGCTCCAGCTTGCACTATGAGTTGGCCATCAGCTATCGCGATCAAGGGCTAAAGGAACAGGCTAAAAAGGAGTTCGATCGTTGCACCGAGCTGAATGCAACCCATTCCTCCGTAGAAACGCCGAACCCATAAGGGCTTTTGAATCATCCCGCCACAGTGGATTGTCGAACGATCAGCTTCGGTTCTACAAAAAAAGTCCGCGGCGCGTCGTCAGGTTTGGTCGACAACGTAAGTACTCGACGGGCAGCGGCCTCGCCCAGGCGCTCAATCGATTGGTCTATCGAGGTGAGCGGCACCTTCAAATACTGCGCGTAGCGCAAGTTACCGCAGCCGGCGAATGCAATGTCACCGGGGATGCTGAGGCCGGCCTGCATCGCCGCCTGCATCGCGCCGATGGCCGACAAATCGTTGTAGCAGAAAACGGCGTCCGGCGGATGCTTTTGCGCCAGCAGTTCCTGCATCGCGCGGTAGCCGGCGGAGTCGCCTCTCTCCTCAAAGCGTTCGCGGGTTACGACGTAGCCCTTCGGCAGCTTCATTCCCGCGACGCTGAGAGCGTTGCGAAAACCCTTGAAGCGATCGATTGCGGGACTTGTTCCGTGGCCGCCAATGTGGGCGATCCTCCTGCGCCCCAGAGCGATCAGGTGACGCGTCGCCAGTTCCCCCACCAACACGTCGTTCGATCCCACGAAATCGGTCTTCAGTCTGGGGATGTTGCGGTCGATGAGGAGAATCGGAGGGCCGCCAAGGGGGAGCAACTCCGCCTCTTCGATACGCTGGCATGAAGCCACCACAAGAACATCCACGCCCCGGTTCACCAGAGTACGAATCTCCTGGCGCTCAATCTCGGGATCTTCCTCGGAAGAAGCCAGCACCAGCGCCAGCCCGCTCGCCCGTAAAGCTCCGGCAAGATATTTGGCAAACTCGCCGAAGAAGGGATGCACCAGATCGGGCACGATCAGGCCCACCGCAAACGAGCGGCCGCTCGCCAGCCCGCGCGCCTGCATATTGGGCTGGTAGTTCAGCTCGGCCATCCGCTTCAACACGCGGGCGCGCGTTCGCTCGCCGATGTCCAGGCCGCCGCGCAACACCTTCGACACCGTCACTGTTGACACGCCCAGATCCGCAGCAATATCTTTCAACCGGACTGCCATGTCGCTCCTCCTCATGAACAACTCCGCTTTCCGTTATGTCTGCTTGAGTGGGAGGTGGAAGGGTGAGATTTGACTATCCCACCCTTCGCAAAGGACGCGAAGGATGGGGCAGCCGTCGATTGCCCCGATTTCCTGTACGTAGCTCTGGACAGGATCACGTGTGCGCCTTTCTTTTAAGGAAAGGCGCATGAAGTGCAGGGAACCCACGAAAACTCCACAGGAAATCGGGGTTGGTGGCGGGGATAGAGCCCAAAAGCGGCAATCATCCGAAGCGCGTCTGCCGCCACAGCGCCCATCCGGCGCCGATCAGAGCAGCCAGCAAGGCCAGCGTCAGCACCGCAATCCAACCCAGGTTCATCGCCAGCGGAGGCACGACCGCGTTTAACCCGAGCCATAGAAAGAGGGCGCAGGCCGCCACTACAATGGCGACATCCCACCAGCGGCGGCGTTGGCTACGGCCGCTGAATTCGTCTCCGCTTTGCGCCAGCAATACCTCGCGATAGTCCAGGCCGTAGCGATCGCACTCTCGTCGAAGCGCGTGGTTGCGGGACACAGTCTCGCGCGACGAAGCGACCGCCGTGCTGATCGCCAGCGCACCCAGGATCATGAGCACCGATCCTCCCAGAACCAGGGCAAGATGAGCCCGGTTTGCCGAGGCCAGTTCGCCAAAAACCAGCGCACCCCAGGCCAGACCCCAAAACTGGTTCGTATTGGAGAGCGGAATGCCCCGCCCGATCCCTAAATACTTGGTGGCGAACTGCTGAAAGAGATCGCCGACCACCCACACGAAGCCACCCAGGAACAGCCAGAACAGTAACTGCCTGCTCTCCAGCAGCCGAAACGCAGACGACTTCATGCCCCCATCGAGTGTCCAGGTGAGGAGGAACATCGTACCCAGTTCGCCTGCCGTAAACGCGGTCACGAACGAGAGCGGATTCATGCCGCTGAGATAAGCCTTCCGATAGGGCACATACATGGTTCCCCACATCAGGCTGGCGCCGGCCGCCGCCAGCAGACCCCTGAGCGCATGCGGCGACGATCCACCGCCATCATGGATGGTGCTGAAGCCCAACATGATCGCCGCGCCGACGATGCAGACAGCACCGCAAACTACCTTGGCGATATTTTTGCCGGGTGCGCCCTGAAGCTCGCGGAACAGGAGCACGCCCCAAAGCAGGCCGATCAGTGAGTTGGTGTTCCACAGTGGAAAAGCTGTGGCCAGGCCCACATCGCGAATGGCAAAGACAGTTAATGTGTTGGCGACTGCCCAGAGCGAGCCGGCCAGGATCGCCCAAACCACCAGGTGCTTCTTCGCCAATAAATCGGCAAAGACGTAACTGGTTCCTTTGAGCAGGGTAGGGAAGGTCCAACGCGCGGTAAAGACGCCGGCAACCATACACAGCGAGACCGCAAACGGAGAGAAGCCGGCGTTGACCAACTTGGTTGGGGCCTCTGCAGCCCCCAGCCAGACGCCCGCGGCAAGACCGCAGATCACTCCCAGCCCATGCAGCGAGCGGCCCGCTGCTTTCACCGCTACCGCGTTGTCTGCTGCCATCTAATTGCCATGCACGAAGACCAGCAGCCCTACACCCATCACCAGCACGGCGACGGGAATCCAGAACTGAACGTCAGTCAAAATGCAGCGCCATATTCCCGGCTGGCCTCGGTGCTCACCCTGCATAAAAATCCCTTCGAAGGAACGTAACCGGTTACGAAAGCTGACGTTAGCGGCAGCACGGTGCTGCTGTCAAGAGAGAAACCAGCTGGTGTCTGAACATGCTGGGACACCGGCAAATTCCCCCCGATTCTGGGCTTGCCTGGCGGTCGGAGACTGGTGTACGTTAGCGGTAACGTAAAATAGCCTTGTGCGGCCCGCTTTCAGATCATTTAAGGAGATACACGCATGAGCCAATCGGCCGTTGTGCCCAACCAGCCTCTCAAGGATCTTGACCAGTGGGATGACTTCGTCGAAGGCCGCTATAGAGCAGGGAAGAGCGAAGAGGAGTTCCGCCAATACGACGCGACGGTCACTCCCGGCGTTGCCGAGTTTTACCGCCTGAACCACGAGAACATGACGGTCGACTATGTGCTGGCCAAGGAAGAGCAGTACTTCAGCCTGGGGAAGAGGCAAAAGACGATCTGGGAAGCCGCCGAATTCCTCAACACCCTGGTCGATGACAGTGATCCGGATACCGACCTGACCCAGATTGAGCACCTGTTGCAGACCTCGGAGGCGATGCGCCGCGACGGCCAGCCCCGCTGGATGATCCTGACCGGCTTCCTTCACGATCTGGGCAAGTGTCTCTGCCTTTACGGTGAGCCACAGTGGGCAGTGGTTGGTGATACGTTTCCCGTGGGCTGCGCCTGGTCGAACGATATCGTCTTCCCGCAATACTTTGCCCACAACCCCGACCGCGACGTCGCCGCCTACCAGACGAAGCACGGTATCTATGAGCCCAACTGCGGGCTCGATAAGCTTCATATGTCCTTCGGTCACGATGGCTACATCGCCAAGGTGATGGAGCCCTATGTTTGTGACGAATCGCGCTACATGCTCCGCTACCACTCGTTCTACCCGTGGCACAAGCACGGAGCGTACGACCATCTGTGCAATGACAAGGACCGCTCCATGCTGGAATGGGTACTCAAATTCAATCAGTACGACCTGTACTCGAAGGGGCACACCAAGCCCGATCTCGCCCAGCTGAAGCCCTACTACGACGAGCTGTTTGCCGAGTTCCTGCCTCCCACGGTCGCGTGGTAATGAGCTCCTGGCTGGTCTGGAATTTTCCTATTTCAGAACACTCTAGAAGCTGGACACCGAGGGTTGCGTCAAATCGGGATTCTCGTATTCCACAGTCGCTCGGGCAGACTTCGTGCTGAACCAAGTTATCTGGCCGGAGGAGAGTTTGAGCGGTTGGTTGGGAGGTTTGAGCAGGCCGAAGATCGCCCTATGGGGGGCGAGTGGTTCGGGAACATGGATTTTGTGGGGGAGGCTCATAAATACTCCATGTGGTAGGTTCGGCTGCTGAGAACGAAGGCTCTACCGAGACGGGGCGGAGCCGAGGAAGGATCTCAGGGCCGGAATAATTCTACGCCACTTTCGGCCACGGCGACCGGAGCGTTTGCTCCATCTTGCAAAGCCGTGACCCTCCCCGCTCCCATTGTTTTCCCGACAGTCGAGGGGGAGCCCAAAAAGGGACTTCGCCCAATTTCTGGTATCGAACCTTCGCCAGCGCCGGAAACATCATGATGATCAATCCGATAGCGATGGGAATATTCGTCGTTCCGGTCTGGAAGCCTCGAGGAACCGGAGCGGTGGACCGGCTTCGCAGGATGTTTCTTGGATCGTTATGGGCAATGGTGCGCTTTCGAGAAGGGCGTACTTCGCCGGGGAGCAACACGCTTTTGTCAGCCGCGCCCTGTCAGCCTGCATTTTCTTTTCTTCTCTCAGCCAGCCGAGCGTCTGCCGTAGGATCTGTGCCGCTCCGATATGCGGAGGCATGATCATCCGATAGTGCATCCACTTTCCCTGCCGCCGCACCGCGACGATACCGGCGCTGCGCAGGTAAGCCAGGTGACGCGAGATCTTCGGTTGAGGGCCGCCCAGGATTTCAACAAAATAGCAAACACAAATCTCTTGGTCTCCAATGAGGTTCAGGATCCGGAGCCGGGTGTTATCCCCGAGAGCCTGAAAGAACCGTTCCACGTCAAAGGTCTGCTTCGCCGCCATATATTTATGTATACGCCTTGACGTATACGAAAGCAACTCATATAGTCGCCTAAGCGAATGTTTGGAGGCGATATGTCGGAACAGCGATTGGATTTGGTGAAGTCGAAGTATGGAGCGGTTGCAGAGAGCACGTTATCGAATGACCACGCGAGCGTGAAGGCGGTTGCGGAAGCCTTTGGCTACAGCGCCGAAGAGCTCACTTCCATTCCGGCGGGGGCTAATATGGGCCTCTCCTGCGGCAATCCCACAGCTACGGCGCACCTGAGAGCCGGAGAGGTGGTGGTGGATCTTGGGTCAGGCGGTGGTCTTGACGTTTTTCTAGCGTCCAAGATGGTTGGGCCAGGGGGCCGCGCCATCGGCATCGATATGACCACGGCGATGATTAAGCGCTCGCGTGAGAACGCGCAGAAGGGCGGATACACCAACGTTGAGTTCTACCAGTCAACCATCGACCAGATTCCGCTGCCGGATGCTTCGGTCGACTGTGTCATTTCGAACTGCGTCCTCAACCTGGCGCCTGATAAGCCAGCGGTCTTCCGTGAGATCGCCCGCGTTCTCAAGCCAGGTGGCCGGCTCGCGGTCAGCGATATTGCTCTGAAGCACCAGCTACCAGAGGCGGTTGCGCAAAGCATGGCCGCATACGTCGGTTGCATCGCAGGAGCCATCAAGATGGAGGACTACCGTGATGGTTTGCTCGCGGCAGGCTTCGAGCACGTCGAGATCGTGGACAGCGGGGCTGATCTCAATGCCTATGCCAGGATCGAGAATCAAGCTGGATGCTGCTCCCCTTCCATGGACACGCCTTCCGGCCTAACTCTTCTTTCAGAGTCTTGCTGCCCGACAGAATCGGCCACCAGTCTGCATCAAGATCTGACGTCTCTATTGTCTGATTACGATGTGAATACGGCGGCGGCCAGCGTCAAGTTATATGCCGTAAAGCCGGTCATCAGAAGGGACCGGGAGACACGATGCTTAAGGTAGTTTTCGCCTGCGTACATAACGCTGGTCGCTCCCAGATGGCGGCGGCTTTTTTCAATCAGCTTGCTGATCGGCAAAGGGCAGAGGCCGTCTCCGCAGGAACGGAGCCCGGCCTACGCGTGCATCCAGAGGTGTTGGCTGTGATGCAGGAGGTTGAAATCGACCTCAGCAATGTCAAGCCTCAGAAGTTGACCGATGACCTGGCGCGCGAAGCGCAACTCCTCATCACCATGGGATGCGGCGGCAATTGCCCATATTTTCCCGGTTTGCGGCGAGACGATTGGCCACTTAGGGACCCGAAGGGATTGCCGATCGAGGAAGTCAGGGCGATACGTGACGATATCAAGGGGCGAGTGCAGGCCCTGCTTAACAGCGAAGGAGTGCACTCATAGGGGTCTGATCTGCTGTGGGCAATCCGGACCGAACCACGCGCTTATCGGCTTGCATAGCGACGCGGCAACCGGTTGACACGCAACTATCAACCAGAGGGGAACTGACACTTAGGAAATGCCCAATCACGAATTCCTTAGTTGCTCAGAAAACCTTGCAATTGCATCCAATCGGTGAACCTGTCGATCCAGTGATCCGTGGGAAGGTTTTGCTTTCGCATTCCGAAGCCGTGGCCGCCCTTGGCGTACATGTGCAATTCAGCCGACTTGTGAGCGGCCGTCCACTTCTGATAAAGAGCAATGCTTTCTGGCGCGAGGCCGAGTGTATCGTCGGTAGCTGCAGCAATAAACATGGGGGGTGCGTCCAAGGGGACGGGAGCGTCTTTCAACGATCCCGCGTAGATCGGGGCTACAAACGCGGGCCGGCCTTCTGGCGCGTAGTGGAAGGCAACCTCGGCCGTGACCGCTCCACCGGCGGAGAATCCGATAATTCCGACGCGATCAGGAGAGATCCCCCATGCCGACGCGTGCTGCCGGACGTACGTGACCGCCGCTAACCCGTCTGCGATGGACAGAGGTTCGACGTTCTTCATCGCCTCATCAAACTTTTTCCGATCTGCGAATAAGGGGCCGAATTCCTGGGTGGCGTCCTCGCCGGTGTGCGCAAGGCGATACTTCAACACGAATGCAGTCACCCCTTTAGCGGCCAGATATTTGGCGACATCCGTACCCTCGCTGGCGATGGACAGAGCCATAAAACCACCGCCCGGGCAGATGACGATCGCGGTGCCGTTTTTCAACTCCGGAGAAGGTTTGAATAATGTCAGGGTGGGCCGGGTCACATTCGTGACCACGTCTGTGTTCCAGACTGTGGAGAAGTATTGCTTCTCTGGATAGTTCACCTGCGTCGAGCCAGGCGCGATGCCGGGATAGAGGGGGATGACATCCTGCGCGGCTGCGATAGCCACCAGCGACAGCAGGATACAGAGAATTCGAACAGCGAACGTTCTCATGGCCGGACAAGTCTATCAAAGAGGTCAAGATCCAAAGCACAGGATGGAAACGCGGCGACAGGGGATTGCAGTATCTTGAGGGGGTGGAGACAACGTCACCACAGTCCGGTGATCTGACGCTGCCGTTACCATCGGCGCTACAGTCCAGGGGCTCGGCTGGTCAGGACCTCCCGCAAAGTCTCCTGCAAGAGCTCTGGCTCATCGCCAAGGCCGCGGCCTGCGGGCTAACGTGCGACGAGCTCAGCACGGCCCTGTACTCTGTAGGCGCGAAGTTCAACTACGGGTTGCCCGCTGCCGCTCATCCCGATCACTCGCAAAAGGCGGACTTCTTGAGATCGCTCCGCCTTGAAGACCTGGCGCTCGCAACCGCTTGCGCCCTGGGCCGCGAGGAGGCCTGGCAACGCTTCGTCAACCTGTATCGCATGCCCCTCACCCGGGCAGCCGTCGCCATCACCGGCTCAAGCACACTGGGTCACGATCTTGCTGACTCGCTCTACTCGGAGCTCTACGGCCTGCGCCAGGTCGAAGGACAGCGCCGCTCTCCCCTTGCTTCCTACTCCGGCCGCGGTTCGCTTCTCGGCTGGCTTCGCACCACGCTAGCCCAGCGTCATGTTGATCATCACCGGCGAACGCACCGCGAGTCGCCGCTCGATATTCTCGACGCTCCCGCGCCGCAACCGGAACCCGCACCCGTTGCCGCAGAACTCACTGGCTTGGCCCGCGCCATTACCATTACGCTCGAGAGTCTTTCCGTGGAAGAACGTTACCTGCTCTCCTCCTATTTCCTCGATCGCCAGCCCCTCGCCCAGATCGCCCGCGTCCTCCACGTTCACGAAGCTACGATCAGCCGGCGGCTCAAGCGCCTGCTTACGGATCTGCGCCAGCGACTGCTCCACCATCTGCAGGCCGGCGGATTGAGCAAACGCGCGGCCGAAGAAGCGCTGGGCAGCGACCCGCGCGATCTGGAAATCAATCTGCGTGCTTTGTTGCAAAGTTCGCAAACCACCTCGTTCTCAGAGCAGACGGCCGCGAACGCCGATGCCCCATCGGGGCAACTATGAGCGAAATTCTCCAGACCGGGCAGCATCCAGACGCGGACCAGCTCAACGCCTTCGTCGAGCACACACTGCCCACCCACGAGCAGCAGCAGACACTCGCGCATCTTGCCATCTGCCCGGCCTGCCGGCAGATCGTTGCGCTCTCGCTTCCGCCGGTCGACGAGTTACCAATGTTGCAGCCCGCCGTTCGCCATCGCTGGTTCCCCCGCTGGCATCCCGCATGGGCGGGGGTTCCTGCGCTCGCTGCGCTCATCCTGGTGATCCTCGTCGTTCGCAATAGCGAAAGGAGCGCTCGCCAAACATCCGTGCCAGCCCAGATGGCCGATGCCCGTAAGCCAGTAGCCCCGCCGGTAGCGAGCGCTTCGCCAGAAATCGCCCGCAACGTGGCGCCACTCACCCAGCGCGCGCTTCAGAAGCGCCGAGCCGCTGGAACCCAGCCAGCGCCGCTCGCTGAAGAGAGGCAAGGGATGGCAAGCGCCAGTCCGAGCGCGGTGATGGGCGGTGTTCTTGGAGGCATCGCACTCCAGCCTACGCAGCCACCTGCGCCTGGCCACTCCTTTGCCACTGCGAGCGTCGGCGGACCGGTTGCGGTCGATCGCGTTCACGCTGTTTCTTTTGCACCAAATCCTCTGCCCAGTCGACTCGCCATCCTCTCGATGGCCTCGCACCTCAACCAGCGGATCGCCATTGACACCGAAAACCATGTTTTCTTCAGTGATGACGAGGGTAGAAACTGGAAGGCCGTTGCTTCGCCGTGGAAAGGTCGCGCGGTCGCAGTTGCCCTAACCTCTCGTGTCTCCTCCGGCAATGAGCCTGCTGCCCTTAAAATGAGCGCTCGTCCCGCAGCGGCCACAGGCGCGGCGTTGTCCGGCACCATCACCGACCCCTCTGGCGCCGTCATTTCCGGCGCAACCGTGGTCGCCACCAACTCCGCCGCCGAAATCGTTCGCAGCGTGGCGACCGATAACCACGGTCGATTTCGCATGGAAGATTTCGTACCCGGTAGCTACCGCATGGAAGTCCAGGCAAGAGGGTTCGAAACCCAGTCGTTCTCCGCCGAGGTGGCGCCCGCGCAGCAAGCCGTGGCGGACGTCACACTTCGTGTGGGTTCAGCCGCAGAGTCGGTCACAGTCGAGGCATCGCCCGTTCAAACGGAAAACTTGCCCGTCAACGCACGCCTGACGGCCGAGAGCCCAGACAGTCAAACTCTGTCGCGCTTCGAGTTAACCACCGATGATGGGGAGCGCTGGATGAGTACCGACGGACAAAGCTGGACCCGCGAATAATTTTTTCGTTTTTCGCTGCAAGTTTGTAGAAGCTCAGCGTTCTCCGCTCAGACCAAAGCTGCCCCGCCCCCCCGCCGGCAGCAAACTCGGAGAACCGGCATGCACAGGCGCGGCGGCAGCGTTCTACTGAAACTTCTCCTTCCTCTCTCGTTCGTACTCCTCCTCATCGCCCTTGCGGGCGCTTACGCTCCCTTTACTGAGGCGGGCGCTCCGTCCCCCTCGGCCACATTCACCCATGGGGTCCTGCTGGTCGCCATCCCTTACCATGGGGCGCGCCCCGGTTCCGGCAAGCTCATTGCTGAGATCGTCGATCCCGAGGAGCAGGTCCTCGGCCGCGCCGAACGGTCGGTCGAAATCGCCAAAGGCGATGGCGCCTGGCAGCAGAGCATCGCACCTGAAAAGCCGATTGCAGTCGAAGACCTGGTTTGGCAACGGGTACGGTATCGTTTTGAATACGGCGATAAAGAGATACCGGCGATCACCGGTGTTGGATCTATCTCGCGTATCCTGCGCCGGCCCGTCGTTCGCATGATTGGCCAGACCGCGTACCTCGCCGGCAGTGACGCCGCCATCCGGGTGCTGGTTTCGGACGCAGCCAACGAAAACACCGCTGTCACCGGCACGGTCCGAGCCGAACTTCTCATCCCGCAGCAAAGAGCTCGCCTGCTCTTCTCCGCGCGCCTCAACCGGCACGGCACAGCGGCGGCTCAGTTTCACTTTCCGCAAGGGCTCGAAGGCAAATTCGATATCCGCTTTATTGCCGACACACCGATCGGTTCCACCGAATACACGCAGCCCATCGAGCTCAAAGATCCGGCATTGATTATGCTCGCCACCGAGAAACCGATCTACCAACCCGGCCAGACAATCCATGTACGCGCGCTCGCGCTCGATCGCGCCAGCCATCGGGCAGATGCCGATCGCAGCCTTACCTTCGAGGTGGAGGACTCGCGCGGCAACAAGGTCTTCAAAAAGAGCACAGCGACGGATCATTTCGGTGTCGCCGCGGCGGAGTTCTCACTCGCTGACGAGGTAAACCTGGGCACGTATCATCTTCGCGCCCTGGTGGGCGACAGCTCCGCTCCTTCGAATACTGCTGAAGTTGCCCTCAACGTGGAAAGGTATGTCCTGCCGAAGTTCAAAGTCGCGGTCGAGTTCACGGAAAAAGACAACAAGCCGCGGCGCGACTACAGGCCTGGCGACCACGTTACCGGCACGGTGCGCGCCAACTACTTTTTCGGTAAGCCGGTCGATCACGCAGAGACGGCGATCAAGATATCGAGCATGGACGTGGACGTCTTTGAAGCAGGATCCGCCAAGGGCAAGACAGATAAAGACGGTGTGTATCACTTCGATCTCGTGCTCCCTGCCTACTTCGCCGGGCGCTCTGCCAGCCAGGGTGCAGCCCGTGCTCTGGTCGAGGCCACGGTCAAAGACTCCGCGGACCATGCCGAGACCCGCGGCGAAGCCATCACCGTCAGCCAATCGCCTCTGCTGATGACTGCTGTTCCGGAGGGCGGCACACTGATCCCTCACCTCGAGAACCAGGTGTTTCTTTTAAGCTCCTATCCTGACGGCACACCCGCAGCCGCATCTCTCACGGTCCACATTCCCAGTGAACACGATCAGCATGTCACCGCCGGCAGCAACGGCATCGCGACCATTCATATCGCCGCCGGCTCCGCTAGCACGTCCCTCCGAGTAGACGCCGATGATCTTCGGGGCGCTCGCGCGACGGCGAATGTTTCGCTCCAGACGCGGGAAGGGGCCGACCAGATCCTGCTCCGCGTCAACCGCGCCATCGTCAAAACCGGCGAACCAATGGAATTGAAAGTCCTCTCCACCCGCACTCGTGGCGCGGCCTACATCGACATCGTGCGCAACGGGCAGACGATTCTGACCCGTGATCTCGACCTCGAAAACGGGCAGGCCGAGCTCACGCTCGCGGCCACCGCGGAAATGGCCGGCACACTCGACATCAACGCCTACCTCTTCGGCCGCGATGCACAACCAGTCGCTGACCATCGCCTCATATTCGTGCAGCCGGCGGACGAGCTGAAGATTGAAACGACTACTGATGCAGCCAGCTACCAACCGGGTAGGGATGCGCGCATTTGCTTCCGCGTCACCAATGCCCATGGGGAAGGCGTCAGCGCCGCGCTCGGCCTGCAGATCGTCGATGAAGCGGTCTTCGCCCTGGCGGAGAAACAGCCGGGCTTCGCAAAAACATTCTTCTACCTCGAGCAGGAGGTGATGAAGCCCCGCTACGAGATCCACTCCCTCTCTCTTGAGAGCGCCATCGAACCCGTGGAGGACCGCCGCGGCGATCAGCAGGAGCTGGCCGCCCGCGCTCTCTTCTCGGCAACCGAGATGGCGAGACCAGCGAAACTCGACACTGAGTTTGGCCGCACTCTGCCGCAGGACAAATACTCCGAATACCGGCACCGCTACCGGTCTGTGTTGCTCAACCAGGTGCGCGATCTCGCGGCACAACTCAGCGCAGAGATACGCAAGAATGGAGCTGCGCAGGACATTCCATCGATGGTCAATGCCTTGCGGCCGCGCGACTCCTGGAACACGCTGTTGCGCATCGAACCGGCGCCCTGGGGGGAGGGCAGCACTCACGTCTACCTGGTGCGCAGCGCGGGTCCGGATGGCGAATTCAACAGCACAGATGATCTTTCCGCCTATATCGAAACCCGATCTGGAAACCTCGTTCACGAGCCGGGAAGTCAGGGCGCCCTGGAGATCCAACTCGAGCACAACCGCGGACCCATGAATCAACGAGCCGAGGTCAGCGGTACGGTGCTCGATACCAGCGGCGCCGTCGTTCCAGGCGCAACTATTACCCTGCACCAGATCTCCACCGCCAACACGCGCATCACGCATGCTGCGGCCGACGGCCGATTCGTTCTGGCGGCTCTTCCTCCGGGCGGGTATCGGGTGGAAGTCTCATCCCCCGGATTTTTCGACCTTGCGCGCGACGTCACGCTTCATGAGCGCGACCGCGCGCTGCTTAGCGCCACGCTGTACGTTGGCAGCGTAAGTCAGACCGTCATGGTGGAAGCGGCGCCAAGCCCAATGGCGAGGGGCGTGATGGGCGCCATGGCAGGAGGCTTGCGGACGGTAGACGCGGTCGGCGGTCCCATGGAAAGGGCAGAGTTCGCCGCCCAGCCCGTGCAGGGGCGTGGGTTCGCCGTGGCGCTCAAGGCAGTATCGCAAGCAGCTGCGCCACATGTTCGCTCCTACTTTCCAGAAGCGCTCTATATCAATCCGGAGATCATCACTGACGCCCACGGCAACGCCAACATCTCCATCCCTGTCGCCGACTCCATTACCACCTGGCGCATGGCCATGCTCGCCTCCACTGCTTCCGGCGCACTTGGCAGCGCGACCTCGAGCCTGAAGGTGTTTCAGGACTTCTTCGTGGACCTCGATCTTCCCGTCACGCTTACCCAGGGCGACCAGGTCTCTCTCCCCATTGCGGTTTACAACTACTCCGGCAAGTCCGGCGAGGTCTCGCTCAAGCTCAAGCGGGAAGACTGGTTTTCGCTCGACCACGATACGCCGGAAAAATCCGTTTCCGTTGCCTCGGACCGGGTGGCCGGCGCGCAGTTCACGCTCACCGCCACCCGCATCGGCAAGTTCAAGCTCACCCTTTCCGCCCACATGGAGGGCTCCGCCTCGCGTGATGACATCGTGGTTCGCGAGATCGAGGTCATCCCCAACGGCCGCGAGCAAGACGTGGTGTTCAACGGGCGGCTCGACGGCTCAGTCACCCACGATTTCCACTTTCCCGAGACCGCCATTGCCGATGCCAGCAGCATCCTCGTCCGTCTCTACCCCGGACCTCTTAGCCAGCTTATCGAAGGGATGGACAGCATCCTCAGCATGCCCGGCGGCTGCTTCGAACAAACTTCTTCCAGCACTTATCCCAACGTACTTGCGCTCGACTACATGAAGCACACCAGGAAGCTAACCCCCGAGACGCACGCAAAGGCCGAAGGCTACATCGCCAACGGCTACCAGCGTCTGCTTACCTTCGAAGTTCCTGGAGGCGGATTCTCCTGGTTCGGCCAGGCTCCCGCTAACAAGATACTTACTGCCTACGGCCTGATGGAGTTCAACGACATGGCAAGAGTGTCGGACGTGGATCCGAGGCTGATCGAGCGCACCCGCGACTGGCTGGTAAGCCAGCAACAACCGGACGGCAGCTGGAAGCCTGACGCCTCCTTCATCAATGAAGGCGCGACCGATCGTTACAACTCCAATGTGCTCCGGATCACTGCGTACATTGCCTGGTCGCTGGTCGATACCGGCATGCAGGGGCCGGCCATCGATAAGGCCAAAAGTTTCATCGACTCTCATCTGAACTCGACCCCCGATCCCTACACCCTGGCGGTGATCGCCAACTTCGCCGCCGAGTACGGCAGCGACCGCGACTTCACCCGCCGCTCCATGCAGGCGCTGCTTGACGCGCGCACGGAAAAGGAGAATCAAGTCTTTTGGAGCGCGGAAGAAACCGGCGTTTACTCCACCGGTGCAAGCGCTGCCATCGAGACCACCGGTCTCGCCACGCAGGCGCTGCTCAAGTGGGGCCGTGCATCCGAGACGGTGCGTAAGGCGCTCAACTTCATTTCCCAAAAGAAGCAGGCCTCCGGCGCCTGGGGCACCACACAGGCCACCATCATGGCTCTTCGCGCCTTACTGTTGGCTACGCAAATGAGCGCGACCGACGTGCACGGATCGCTGCAGGTGATGCTTGACGGCAGGGAAGTGAAGACCCTGAACCTGACTGCGAGCAACAACGACCTATTGCACCAGTTCGTCTTCGAGGGTGTTGACCCACACCAGCCCGCCTCTATCCAGCTCCGTTTCGAAGGCGCGGGAAGCCTTGCGTATCAGGTGGTGGGCCGTTCCTTTATCCCATGGGACGAAAAGCCCGTCGCCGAGCCGCTTTCCATCGACATAGCCTACGACCGCACCCGGCTGTCGCAGAACGATATAGCCACCGAAACGGTGACGATTCGCAACCATCTCACTAAGACCGCGAACATGGTCATGGTGGATCTGGGCATCCCACCGGGTTTCGATCTGCTGAGCGAAGACTTGCAAGCGTTGGAGGAAAAAGGCGGCGGGGCCCGTGCGGGGCGTCTGGAAAAGTTCAGCCTGACCGCAACCCAGGCCATCCTTTACTTCAACGGTCTCGCGCCTCACCAGGAACTCACGCTAAAGGTCCGTTTGCGCGCCAAATACCCCATACGCGCGCACACATTGCAGTCCCGGCTTTACGAGTACTACGACCCCGACGTGAGTTCGATCGCACGGCCGGTAAAGCTGGAAGTGGATGGGCGATGAGAGTCGCCCGCTCTCTGATGATAAAGGGACGGTGCATGCATCGCCCGTCACTTCCGTGTTGGCGGTGATCTACACCGAGCACTGGGGAACTTTACGCTGTTGCGCGTAGAAAGCGGTCTGAGCGGCCAAACAGGGTGCGGAAAAACTCCACGGAAGCCGGAATAGATGCGACGGAACAGTAGTTGATCCCGCAACAGAATTGTCATCCCGACCGGAGCGAAGCGCAGTGGAGGGACCTGCGGTTCTCCCCATCGAGCAACGATTCCAACCTGAGCCACCCCACTCCCCTTGTCATCCCGACCGGGGCGTAGCGCAGTGGAGGGACCTTCGGTTCTCCCCATCCCGCAACCACTCCAACCTGAGCCACCCCTCTCCCCTTGTCATCCCGACCGGAGCGTAGCGCAGTGGAGGGATCTGCAGTGCGCGCTGCGGCTCTCTCAAATCCTTCCTGGGAAGCGACCCGGAGGAACCATCCTCTCCGAACAAGCCCGGCCCAACCCGCTTTCGCTTGTGGCCGGCCGCCCAAGTCAAGCTTAATTCACAGCCGCCCGTTGATCCCATCACAACGGGCCCTTGCCAATCCTCATTCTCCTCTTGACGGTCGAGTAGTCAACGTTTAACCTCTCGACTATCAAGAGGAGTGGACCGTGGGTCAAAGAGATGTGGTGCAGGGCACGCTGGAGATGCTGATTCTAAAGACGCTGGCGTTAGAGCCCATACATGGATACGGCGTCGCAACGCGCATCGAACAGGTGAGCCAGGGTGTTTTTCGCGTCAACCCAGGATCGCTGCTGCCTGCGCTGGCCCGCATGGAACGTGCCGGAAACGTGAAGAGCGAGTGGCGTGCGAGTGAGAACAACCGCCGCGCCAAGTACTATGCGCTGACGGCGCGTGGTCGTAAAGCGCTCTCCCAGGAAGCTGCGACTTGGAACCGCCAGGTCTCTGCCATTGCCCGGATCATGGAAGCCTGAAAAAAACCCACCTGAGGAATTTGAGATGCGCCTGCTTTCTAACTTGATTTACGGGTTGCGATCCCTCTTTCGCAAAGCTGCCATCGAAAGCGAGATGGATGAAGAACTGAGAGGTTTCGTGGACGCATCCACTGCGGACAAGCTGCACCGCGGGATGACCCCCGATCAGGCCATTCGCGCCGCGCGCGTCGAGATGGGCAGCGCAAATGCGGTCAAGCACCACATTCGCTCCGCAGCATGGGAAACCAAGGTCGAAATTTTCTGGCGCGATCTCTGCTACGGAGTCCGTATGCTCTTGCGCAGCCCAGGCTTCACCGCCGTCGCCGTGCTGACGCTTGCGCTGGGCATCGGCGCCAATACAGCCATCTTCCAGTTGCTCGATGCTGTCCGCCTGCGAAGTCTGCCGGTGAGGAATCCCGGCGAACTCACGCTCGTGCACCTTGCTGACCTGCAAGGCTGGAGAGGCCACCAGGACACGGCCTATCCGGCACTGACCAATCCTCTTTGGGAATTTGTGCGCGACCATCAGCACGTCTTTTCACAAGTGCTTGCATGGAGTCCCACCAACCTGGGCATCACAGTGGGAGACCACCAGCGGTTGGTGCAAGGTTTGTGGGTGAGTGGAGACTTCTTCAATGTACTTGGGGTGCGGCCGGCGCTGGGGAGATTGTTCACTTCCTCCGATGACCGGCCCGGGTGTGGCGCCTCAGGCGTGGTCGTGAGTTACACATTCTGGCAGAGCCAACTCGGGGGTAACCCTCAGGCCATAGGCAGCACGCTCACCGTGGGCGGGCATGCGGTTCCGATTCTTGGAGTAACGCCTAACGGTTTTACTGGTCCCGAGGTCGGCCACTCTTTTGACGTTGCCGCTCCCATCTGCTCGCAATCCGCATATTGGACAGAAGGGAACTGGCTTGACTCAAGCACCGACTGGTGGCTGACCGTAATGGGCCGTCTGCAGCCTGGCGGTTCCTTATCCATGGCGAATGCCGGCCTCGAATCTCTTTCGCCCGCCGCCTTTGCAGCCAGCCTGCGCAAAGACTATCCCGCTGAGAATCTCCGCGACTACCTTCACTTCAGGCTGGTGGCCGATCCAGCGCCGGGCGGTGTCTCCTGGTTGCGTGATAAATACGAGTCTCCCCTTTGGATGCTGCTGGGTCTTGCCGGCTTTGTGCTCTTGATCGCCTGCGCGAACCTTGCCAACCTGATGCTCGCGCGTGGCAGCGCACGCGTGCGGGAGTTTGCCGTGCGCCTGTCGCTGGGGGCAACAAAAGGCCGTTTAATCTGCCAGCTCCTGTGGGAGAGCTTCCCACTACTTCTGCTCGGGGCGGCATCGGGCCTGTTGCTTGCGGGGGCCCTGGGCAAATCTCTGATAGCTTTGCTGAGCACGCAGGGCGATTCGCTGTTTGTGGACCTGCATCCCGACTGGCGTGTGCTGGGATTTACGGCCATGCTGGCCACCTTCACGGCATTGCTTTTCGGATTGATCCCGGCATTTCGAGCCACCCGCCTGGCGCCGAGCGAGGCGATGAAAAGCGGCTCGCCCAGGGCGGGCGGTATGCGCGAAAGCAATCGACTGCGCCGGGGGCTAGTGATCACTCAAGTTGCCCTGTCGCTGGTTTTGGTAACTGGCGCGGTGCTTTTTGCGCGAACCCTGGCAAACTTGCTCACCGTGGACGCGGGTTTTCGCGAGGACAACATCCTGATCACGTCGCTCGATCTGTCCCAGCTGGACATACCGGTTGCACGCCGCCTGGCGGTGAAGAAGGAGATCGTTGACCGGCTTCACGACGTCCCGGGTGTGGAGGCTGCATCGCAGGTTGGCATTGTTCCTCTGAGCGGTTCAAGCACATCCAACCGTGTCTGGGCCGAAGGCGAAGATCGCCAATCTGGATTCGACCCAAATTTCAACTGGACCGGCAACGGCTATTTCAAAACTCTCGGCACGCCGATTTTAGCCGGGCGGGACTTCGACCAGCATGACACGCCCAACTCGCCTATGGTCGCGATGGTCAACCAGGAGTTTGCGCGGCGTTTAGGAAAGGGAGCGAACCCTGTCGGACTGCGCATTCGCCGCGAGGCCGCGCCGCACGAGCCTGAAACCGTATTCGAGATTGTGGGTTTGGTGAAGAACTCCAAATACAGAGATCTCCGCGAGCAATTCGTGCCCATCGTTTATCTTGCCAGCTCCCAGGACCAGGATCCCAACCCGTTCGAACAGGTCATGCTTCATTCCGCGCTGCCCCTGCCCATCCTGACATCCAGGATCAAGCTCGCGATTGCCGGAAAGAGTCCGCAGATCAGCGTGGATTTTCGAGTCTTCAAAACACAAATCCGGGATTCCCTCCTCTCCGAAAGACTGATGGCTGCTCTCTCGGGTTTCCTCGGGATTCTGGCCGCGCTGCTGACTGCCGTCGGCCTTTATGGCGTAATTTCATTCCTGGTCACGCAACGGACTCATGAAATTGGAATACGCATGGCTCTGGGCGCGGGCAAGAGGCAAGTCCTCTCATCCATCCTTCGCGAGACCCTGATGCTCACCCTACTCGGGATCGGGGTCGGCCTGCCCATCACGTTCAGCGTCACACGCCTGATTGCAAGCATGCTCTTCGGAATAAAACCCAGCGATCCCGTGGCTTTTGCGCTTGCCGCGTTGGCCCTGTGCGGGGTGGGCCTGGCTGCGGCATATATCCCTGCGCGCCGAGCGGCCGCAGTCGATCCCATGACCGCCTTGCGCTGTGAGTGACACCCGTCCTTTTCCGTTCAACACCCCACCGTGTTCTTCCGTTCGCTGTCAATGCTCGAGAGCAATGCGCTCATCGAGCTAAGGTCCCGTTTCTGAGCGGGTGTGGCACGACGCGCTTTCTTTCCATCACGTTCCGGAATGCCCAAACGATGAGCCCGATCAGGGGCGGAGCGAGCACGTAGCCATCCTCGATGGTAGTACCAATAAAACAAGGTCCGTCCACGACCAATAAAGGCAAGATAAGCGTTCAGGGAGGGCTCAAAAAGATTTGAGTTGACTGAAGTGGTTTAACGGTACTACCATTCGCCCGCTTCAAGAAACCAAGAGAAAAGCACAGCAAGAGTTGGATTTGGAGGGACGCCATGACCACCAGAGGTGTAGCTCAAGCACTGAGCCTGGGCACAATAGTAGCCGCGTTTCTACTCACGGCTTACGCCAACGCCCAGGTAGAGCAGGGCCGCTTCGTCGGCCGCATTGTCGATTCACAAGATGCGGGCGTGCCCGGTGCCGCGGTGACGGTGGCCAACACAGGCACCAACATTGTTCAGACGGCCCTGACCGATGGGGTTGGGAATTTCGTCATTACGCCGGTGGAAGCGGGAGTCTACTCCCTCAGCGTTACGGCGAAGGGTTTCGAAACCACGATGAGTTCGAATATCGAAGTGCAGGTGGGTCAGGTGGTTCGCGAAGACATCCGATTGCATGTTGGGGCAACCAACGTCACGATCGAGGTGAACACGGCGCTCCCGCTGCTGAACACGGATTCTGCAACGGTGGGGCAGGTGATCTCCAATCAACAACTCACCGATCTGCCACTGAATGGCCGCGGTTTCTACCGCCTGGCGGAGTTAACCCCGGGGGCGGCTCTGCTGCCGGCCACGGGAAACTCCCTGGCCATTCGCCCGGAGATTGTGAACGGCAACACCATCAGCGGCATTCGCGGCAGCGCAGTCTCATTCCTGCTGGATGGCGTAGATGTCAGCGAACAGCATCAGGGGGGAACGTTTATCCAGACTTCCATCGATGCGCTGCAGGAGTTCAGCGTGCAGCAAAGTCCTTACTCCGCCGAATTCAACCGGGGTGGGGCTTTCTTCAATGCAACCACCAAGTCGGGCACCAACAAGTTTCACGGTGGGATATTTGAATTCATCCGCAACGACAAGCTGGATGCGCGCAACTATTTCTCATTAACGCGCGCGATTCTCAAGCGCAACCAGTTCGGAGGCGACATGGGAGGCCCGTTCTTGATCCCGCATTTGTATAACGGCCGGGACAAAACGTTCTTCCTGGTCGACTATGAAGCGCAGCGGTTGCGGCAAGGACTGGTCGAAAGCGGCACTGTGCCCACCAACTCCCAACGGAATGGCGATTTTAGCGCCGCCGGGTTGCACCCGATCTACGATCCGCTCACCACCACAACCGCCGGAAAAGTGACGAAGCGCAATCAGTTCAGTTGCAATGGAGTGCTTAATATGATCTGCCCCGCGCGGCTTTCGCCTCAGGCGCTGGCGGTGCTCGCTTACTATCCGCCGGCGAATACGGGCGCGAACAATTTTGAGGGGGTTCCCACGCAGGCCATCGATTGGGACCAATTCACCATCCGTATCGACCACCAAATCAATGCATCGAATCGTCTTTTTGGCCGTTGGACCTATATCAACAATCGTGAGACGGACCCCAATTTCGCGCCCTTGCTCAAGACCGCTTCTTTAACCTCCAACGGTCAGGACATCGCAGTCGGCCTGATTACCAATATTGGGGCCAACAAAGTGCAGGATTTCCGCTTTCACTACCTCCCCAGCCGCGTTAGGCTGAGTGCGTTTCTTGAAGGGCCAGACTTCAACACAGTCAATGGGATAACAGGGTTTTCTCAACTCTTACGGCCGAATACGGGAGGGTCTTTTCCTGACTTTGCTTTGAGCGGCTATAACTCCCTGCAAGGGTCACAGTTTGACCAGCGCCCGAAATCACAAGACCGGGTTGCCTTTGAGCCTACTGACAATTTCACGATTTTGAAGGGCCGCCAGTCGTTGAAGTTTGGCGTTCTGGTCCGGTACTACCAATGGTTGGGCTACGACAGCGGCAATTACGCCGGGTCCTTCAGTTTCACCGGAGCAGAGACCCAGAATCCGGCAAATACGGCAGCCGATCCGTTGGGTGGCGATGCCTTTGCCGATTTCCTGCTGGGGTATCCGGCCTCGGTGGCACGGGCATATCCCGCCGAAAATTTTGGCGGACAGCGTTGGTATCAGCAATACTTCGCTCAGGACGACATCCGGGTAAGCGAAAGGCTTACGCTGAACGTTGGTTTACGGTATGAATATTCACCCTGGCTGAACGGATACAAGGGACAGCTTGGAACCTTCGATCCAACTCAGGCCAAGCCAATCATCATTGAGAGCAGCACCGGCCAGGTAGACCTCTCCAGTCAGCTGGTCGCACCCATTGCTTACCAGTACTTCGGCCAATACATTCAAACCACCAGTCAGGCCAAGCTGCCCTATTCCGTCTCCTATACAGACAGGAAGCAGTTCGGGCCGCGGATTGGATTTTCATGGCGTCCTATTGGCGAGGCAACGGTCATTCGCGGCGGATTCGGTATCTTTTACGAGCCGGAAGGAAGCGGTGGCCGCGTGAACCACAACATGCTGCCGTATCTGCTGTCAGAGTCGATCAATCAGACGGCGGGAGTTGTTCCTAATCGTACTCTGGCCAATTTTTTTCTGGGATCGCAGCTCGGGTCGTCTACCTCGCATCCCGTCCTCTCGCCGACGCTGACACACATTCTGCTGGGAAGTAACGAGCACTACAGCTTTGGCGTCCAGCAGCAGCTTTCACCAAAGACTGTTTTCGAAGTCTACTATGTGGGAAATCACGGACTCGATCTGCAGAGCACCGACGATTTCAACGACCCAACGCCGGCTGCGGGTGCGGTCCAGGGGCGGCGTCCCTACCAGCCCTGGGGAACGATTACCTTCCAGTCGCAGGATCTGGGCGACACCTATCAGTCACTGCAGTCGAAGATTGAACATCGCGCGGGGAATGGGTTGACCGGACTGGTCGCTTATACCTGGTCAAAGTTCCTGCAGTCTAACCAATCACCTTCGCTTGGCGGAAATTCCGGTTACGAGAGGACCTACTCCCCGTACAACACACCGCAGAATCTGGCCATGAGCGGCACTTATCAGTTGCCGTTCGGACGGGGAAGAAAGTACCTGAGTAACAGCCATCCAGCGGTGGACGCGGCGCTGGGCGGTTGGCAGTTGCAGACCATCATCGTGCTCCGAAGCGGGCTTCCTTATACTCCGATCGTGGGTTCCGACGTAGCCAACACGGGGGTCGCGAACCAACGGCCCAATCTCAACCCCGCCGGAGGGTCCCCGGCATTTCAAAAGTCGCTGAGGAAGTGGTTCGACCCAACAAGATATGTCGCCGCACCGCAGTACAGCTACGGGCAGGTGCGTGCGAACACCCTGAACTCGGATCTGTACCGTCAGTATGATGCGTCGGTATTCAAGAACTTCTCCCTGCCGGGAGAGTCCGTTCTTTCCTTCCGTGCAGAGTTTTTTAACCTCCCAAACACCAACAGCTTTAACGCGCCAGGTTCGACCATCACTTCAACATCCTGTTGCGCCGTCACCTCCACTTCGGTCCCCTCGCGCGACATTCAGTTCGCGCTCAAATACAATTTCTGACCAGGGAGCACCCATCCATGGACGCCAACTCGTCACCCGGTCCCGACAAGGGCGATCTCACAGACTGGTTGATCCTGCGCTTCAAACAGCTCATCAGTGAGGGAACACTTACGCCCGGCTATAAGCTCCCTTCCGAGCGCGAGCTGTCGGTGCACTTCGGGGTCAGCCGGACTTCTCTGCGTCCAGTCATGAAGATCCTCAATATGATGGGGGTTGTCTCGCAGCGCGTGGGTGACGGCACCTACCTGAACGGAGATGCCTCGTCGGTTCTCGCTGAACCGATGGAGTTCCTTTTCCTTCTGGACGAGACATCGTCGCAGGAACTGGTCGAAACCCGGTTGATGGTCGAACCGGCGCTTGCTGCTAAGGCGGCCGAGCAGGCCTCTCGCGAGCAAATCCTGGTGTTGCGGCAAACCATTGCGGAGATCGAGGCTGCGGGGACTGACCAGTTCAGAATTATCGAGGCCGATCTGCTCTTTCACCGAACCATTTTGCAGGGCTCCGGCAATCGGCTCTGCGGCCGTCTGTTCCAGGTGATTCATCGGTCCATGATGAACATGATGATGTTGACGTCGCAGCTTGTGGACCGGGATCACACGCTCGCCTTTCACCAGGCGATCTTCGAAGCGATCCAGCGGCGTGACGGGGCAGAAGCCGAGCGCCACATGCGCGATCACCTCATCGACGCGCGCGCCCTGCTCTTGCAGGCCCGGCAGTCAGAGGCCGACGAGCGCCTGCGTAAGAGTATTCGCAAAAATACCGCCAGCAAGCGGTCAGCCGCGAAGGCTGTCCGCTAGCGCAGTTTTGTCGTTGGGGAAAGAACCGAGGATGGCTTCGGACATCGCTACAAACGTTTGACCGGCGTGGGATGGTGCCCTTCGCGCAGCCTTCAGCCTAAACCGCGCGAATCTCCAGCGTCTTGCCGAGGGCCTTCATCGCCCCGGCGATTCCATCGATCCTCGAAGTGTGATGAATGTTCGTCAGCCGGTTCACCTCTTGCGGGCTTGTCTGCATCCTGCGCGCCAGCTCGGCAGGACGAACCCGCTGCCGGATCATTTCATTCAGCAGCAGCACCTTCGCCGAAACGCTGGCTGGGAGGTCGACGAAATCCTGACCACGCTTTATGCGTGATGGCTTTGGGACAACCCGGGAGTTCTCGAAATAGAAATCCAGTGCGGTTTCGAGGGCGTTGGCTGCCGCCTCTTTGGCCTCCTTCAGGCTTTTCCCCTGGGTAATAGCTTCGGGGATATCCGGGAAGGTTACGAGGAAGAACTTTCCATCCGGCTTTACGTCAATTGGGTATCGCATGATGCCCTCCTATTTGAGCCCAAGTTGTTTTTTGACCTGATCACGTAGCTGGTTCGACAACTTTGAGAATCTGGCCGGCGTCGACATTCTGAAAGGTTTGCACTCCTCCTGAAGGCCAGCGGATCTCGATCGATTCGGCCCGGGTATCGGGGCCGAGCCCGAAGTGCACTGGGCCATCGCTGGAAGAAGCGTATCCCACGCTGGTGGTCATGTGGTTGTACTGCGTGCCGCTTTTGGTCACAACTTTGATCCGCGCGCCGATACCATCGCGGTTGCTTTTCGTTCCCCGCAGGGCAATGTCCAGCCAATGACCTGACTTCTCGCTTCGATTCATCCAGATTTCCGCATCCGCGCTCAGCCCGGTCGCAACTACGTCAATCCGGCCGTCTCCATCCAGGTCGCCGAAGGCGCAGCCGCGATGGCGTGCCCCGGGCGCGGCCGTCAACCCTGCCTCGCCGGTGAGCGCGATCCATTTGCCGCTCTTGCCGGGGTTGCGGAAGACGGTGTTGTACTCGTCAATCTCCGCCCCGGGTAAAGGCATCGACTCGACGTGACCGCGGGTCACGAACAGGTCCTTCCATCCATCGTTGTCGAAGTCGTAGAAGCCGGCGCCATAGCCGGCCATCCGCATGCTTGCCGCTCTCATCCCGCTGGGGGTGGTGACTTCGCGAAACTCTCCCTTGCCGGTGTTTTCGTAGAGAGGGAAGGTCTGATTGTTCAGGGCAACATAGGCTATGTCGGGATAGCCGTCGTTGTTGAAGTCGCGGAAGTCCAGCCCCATTCCCGAAATCATGGTTCCGTCCTCGGTAAGCGCCACTCCGGCATCGAAAGCGACTTCCTCGAACTTGTTCCCCAGGTTATGAAAGAGGAACTCATATCCCGCGTCATTGGTGACGAAGAGGTCTTGACGGCCATCCAGATCATAGTCCGCCATTCCGGCCCCCATCCCCTTGCCGGGATGATCCCGTATCCCCCATGACGCAGATTCATCTCGGAATGTGCCGTCGCCATGATTGATGAAGAGCTGGTCGGGCGTGGGTTTGTAGTAGCGCGGATGGCAGTAATCCGCTACGCCGCGATAGGAGCAAAGCGGCTGGTCGGAATACGTCCATTGCATGTAATTCACCACGAAGAGGTCGAGCAATCCATCGTTGTTGGCGTCGATCCACACGGCGGCTACGGCCCACAGAGGTCCGTACTGAGGATCGTTGGAGCGGTCGAGACCAGCCTTAGCGGTCACATCAGTGAATGTACCGTCGCCGTTGTTGTGGTAGAGCGTGTTCTTATATAGGCCGGCGACGAACAGGTCGGGATGGCCGTCGTTATCATAGTCGCCGGCCGCCACGCCTATGTCGTATCCTGTGCCCGCCAGACCCGCGGCATCCGTCACATCGGTGTAGACGCCGCTTCCACCGTTCCGGAAGAGCCGGTTCCGATACTTCGGCGAATCCTTTTTAAGGGTGGCAATATTCGCGCCATTGGTAAAGAAGATGTCGGGGCGGCCATCGCCGTTGTAGTCGAAAATCGCCACCCCTCCGGCCATCGCTTCCGGCGCGTTCTTGGCTGCAGTCTCATCATTCTCCAGACGGAAGGGAATTTTCTGCAATTCGAAGCGGATCGGGGAGCTCGGCGTTTGCGCATCCAGCGGAACGCCGGCTGCGACCCCATGCAGAAGACCCGCCAGCAATATGTATCGAGCTACCCTTGAAAGAAGCATGTGTGGGCGAAAAAAATGGGGGGGCGGCGTGAGCCGCCGCCCCCTCATGATAGTGCAATAGCCAGCTTTAGAAGTAGTATTTGACCGCCAGGGTGACAAAACGCGATCCTGTCTTGAAGGCAGGAACGCCCGTGGTGAGGGTGTTGGTGTTGGTTGGCGAAACCGATGTGACCTGGAGCGCCTTCCCCGTCGAGTCCACGCAACCACCGCACGTGGCGGCAGACTGTTGTTGGAAATTGAGCGATTCGTCGCTGTTATTGGCCAACCCGAACTGTCTGAGCGGATGGTTGAGCCAGTTGGTAGCCGACACACGAATCTCAACCCGCTGGCTCTCTTTGAACGGGAAGCTCTTGTAGACTCCGAGATCGCTGTCCCAGTAGTTAGGCTCTCGGATGTAGGGCATGATATTCGGACCCTGCTGCCCATACGCCGGGGTGCTGAAGCAGGCTGGGTTGAACCTCTGACCTTTCAGAGTGAGTCCGGTGAGCGGGTTGCAGGAGAGCGCCGGGATGAGCACGTTGTAGGCATTGGATCCGAACCATGTCGAGGTGTTGACCGAAATGGAGTGAAGACCATTCGGCATCAGATAGCTGTTGTCCGGCAGATTGGGGTGCATGACCGTCGGAACAGTGAGGCCGCTGGCAAAAGTTGTGTTGAAGTTGCCCCCGACTTGCGGTTGAAGCGGCACGCCACTCTGGAAAGCGGTATAGCCGGAGATTTTCCAATTGTTGATAGCGCTTCCCAGGACTTTGCTACCGGCCGTGTCTCCATTCACAAAGCGCGGGAGCTGCCAGTTATAGGTGAGATTCAGGATATGAGTATGGTCGTAGGCCAGGGGGCCATAGTTATTGCCCAGAATGAATGGGTCAACGCCGGTGCCATTACCACTGCCATTGTTGGAGCCTCCGTCGCGTATACCCAGGGCTTTGCTGAAAGTGTAGTTGGTAATAAAGGTGACCGGTCCGGACTGCTTCTGGTAGGAAATCTGCACTCCGTTGTACCTCGAGTACGGCGCATGTGTGAGCAGAAAGACGTTTTGATAGTTGTCCATCGGCCGAAAATCGTTGGCGTTGAAGCTCGCCTTATATGCTCCGGGATTGTTCTGGCAATAGAGCGACCAGTCGGTGGCGCCGTTTCCAGGGCACGAGGGGGATGCCGGCGAGACATATTGGTTTGTGGTCGGATCGGGTGTGAAGAAGCCGCCGGGATGGACATTGTTGATGTTGAAGAGATTGCTGTTTGTTCCGTCCATGTACTCGTCAGCGCTCCTGTTGCCCACATAAGCGACTTCTAAGACAGAACGCCATGGAAGAGCTTGATCGACGGTTGCATTCCAGTTGGTGGTGAAAGGCACGCGGCTATCTCCCATTTGCATGGCATCGACGTTTCCGCCATTCTGGGAAACGGTGGAGGGAGGGGTGAAATTCGCGATCGACGTGTAGCCTTCAAATGCGGTCGGGGTCTGGAATTGGAAGGAATTCAGCGGACCAGTTGCGGCGCTGGAGACTTCTGTACTCGCCTGGTAGTAGTAGGTGCCAAGACCGCCGCGGAAAACGGTCTTTCCTTCGCCGAAAACATCCCAGGCAAGCCCAACCCGCGGCGCGTATTTGAACTTGGTGGACGGAAAGCCCGAGACAGGGATGCTGGCGTCGTTGGCGTGCCATGCCAAGCCGGTATTCTGGGGTGCATTGGCGCCGTTCACATAGGTTGCGGGGTCCCACACCTGGAAGTCGGTGCCGTACCATTGACCCAAGTGGTCGAATCTCAATCCAAGGTTGAGGGTCAAGGACTTGCCCAACTTCATGGAGTCTTGGGCATAGATGGACCATTGGTGCCATTTTATGCCTACTATCGGAGCATAGTTTTGCTGCTGGTAGTTGTTGACGCGCCCTAATTCCAGGTCGGCGACATAGTTATTAGTCGAGTACTGGTTGCCTCCAAAATTGTAAATGCCCATGTCTGGGTAGGTGTTATTTTGGGTGTTCTCCTGGCTATCCCAATAAAAGCCGGCTTTTAAGGTGTGTGCGCCAATGAGCTTGGTGAAGTTGTCATAGAACGCGGGGACCTGCTTGAGGCCGCCGAAAGAGCCTTGGGAGAAACTATAGCTCGATCCGAGATTGGCCAGCGTGCCCCCCCACGGACCTTCAAAGGCCGGAAGCTGAGATGTGGTGTGACCGAAAAGCCCGGACACATTAAACCCGTTTTTGGTGCGATCCACCACCGACGGATTGGCCAGCTTGTACGGATTCACAAAATGGGACCAGGTAAAAACAAACTCATTGGTCGTGGTGGGGTTGAAGACATGGGTGTAGTTCGAGAGGACCACGTAGGCAACAGTGTTCGAAGCGGCGGGAGTGGGATACGGCAACGTCCACGGCGCCGCCCACCAAATGGAGATGGGCGCGAGATCGCTTTCTTTCTGGTAAGCATACGAGCCAGTGAGCTTGTCGTTGTCGCTGATCGCGTAATCGACCTTGCCGGTAGCTTCCCAGCGATTCTGCGGCGATGTGTTTACGTAAAGGTAGTTGTTGTACCCATTCGCCGAAGACGGCGTCTCATTGGATTTTGGATAGAGCTTTAAGACGCCGGAGATGTTTGGGTCAAACGCCGAAGTTGGGATTGAGGTAGCGGTGCCCCCGGCGGGCACGTTGTTTTGCAGCTGGCTATAGAAGTTCGACCAGGTTGAGATGGCACCGGCGGCTACACTGCAGGTTGTATTGCTGAAATCTCCGGCCAGCTGGCATTGGTTTGGTACGTTGAAATTCAGGGGAGCAGCCGCCGGCTGCTGTTTCATGTATTCATAACCGCCCCAGAAGAAGAGCTTTTTCCGGTCGCGGTTGAACTTTGTGAAGGGAAGCATAATCGGGCCGCCGATATTGCCACCCGCGTAGTAGTAGCTCTGGGCGGCGTTGTTCAGGCCCTGACTCTTGGCGAAGGCATCGACGGAATTGAGCGCGGCATTGTGGGTATAAAGATAGCCTTCACCGTGGAACTGGCTGCCACCGCTCCTGCTTAACGCCTGGAAAATGACGGGCCCCTTGGCGTATTCCGCGCCGTAGTTCGAAACCAGCACTTTGATGTTAGACACCATGTCTGGGTTGATGTTCGCGATTTGCGTGCCGTCATTTCCTGGATCGACCAGGTTGGCGCCGTCGAGCATGTAGGCCATGGTGCTGTAGGGCTGAGTGCCGTTGGAGGAATAGGCCCCAACCGGCCCGTTGTTCGTGCCTACGACCCTGTCGTTGAAGCTCGATCCCTGACTTCCTCCGCTGTTGAGGGCCATTCCAGGCACGATTTTGAGCAGTTCGCCGGCGTCCCGGCCCTGCAGCGGGAAGTCAGTGATCATTTGCTCATTCAGCGTGGTGCTGATTTCGGCCGTGTCTGTCGGGACAATCGCGTCCCCTCCGGCAACCACGCTGACCTCGGTGATACTTGTGCCAATCTTGAGTTGGATATTAGGGACGGCGCGATCGTCACCCTGGCTCATGACAATGTCGTTCTCCTGCCAACTGGTGAAGCCCGCCGCCGAAATGAGAAGGGAGTAGCTGGCCGGCTGCACGGCGGTGATCACGAAGTGACCGTCATGTTCCGAAACCGCAGTGCGCTCGTCTCCGCTGGCCGTGTTCTTGAGAACGACCTTTGCCCCGGACACTGCTGCGCCGGTCTGATCGTATACCGTGCCGTTCAAGGTACCCGTCAGCTGCTGTGCATTACCTGATGAAGTGATGAGTACAGCCAGAAGCAGTACCGGGATGAGGGCGAGCGTGGCGGGCAGTGCAAAACGCTTTGCAATCATTGACCATCTCCAGAAAAATTCGTTCGATCCTGGCTGCGAGAATCCCAATCCCTCGCGAGCTTGATCCGTTGCGTCGAAATGAAAACCAGTCGAGTCAGCTGAAACGTTTTCCCCTACAAAAGCGGGTTGCAAACTGGCGCAACATGTCCCCCAAAATTGCGCAAGCTGGAGCTTTTACGGAAACGATTCAGCTGCCGATGAGAAATACTCCTAAGCGGTCCAGGCTGTCAATAAAAAAAATGCTGTGGTATCGTTACCTTTGCCGGATACCTATTGTTTTCATGGCAGGAAGCTACTTTTCCGATATGGCCGGACCGGCGCTGCACGCGGGTAAAAAAGGGACTGCGGGCTTCCTCCGGACGATACTGAGAGTAGGCCTTGCACTGGCTTTGCTGCTGCCGGGGCCGGCCCTGGCGGTTGGGCAGGATCGCCCCGAAACCTTTGACCAATTGGCGCTAAGCGCGGCAGCTGCACGCGAGCAGAACGACATCCCCAGGGCAATCGATTTGTATCAGAGGGCAGTTCAGCTCAATCCCAAATGGCCGGATGGCTGGTGGTACCTGGGATCGTTGCAATATGCAGTGAACGCCTACGCGCCTTCCGTGGAAGCGCTCACCCACTACATCGAACTCACTCCACGCGCCGGACCCGCGCTTGCGTTGCGCGGGCTTTGCGAGTTCGAGCAAGGTCAGTACCCGGAGTCGCTTCAGGACCTGCAGCACGGTATCGCCCTTGGTGCGGCAAACCAGCCGCGCAATACGCAGATTATTCTTTACCACGAGGCGCTGCTGCTTACCAGGCTGGGCAAATTCGAAGAGGCGCTCGGAAAGTACACGGTCTTTGTCAAGCAGGGCGCGATCAACCAGGATGTGACCGCGGGCGTAGGATTGTCGGGCTTGCGCATGCCCATTTTTCCGAAAGATATCGACCCCGCTCAAGCTCAGTTGGTTTCGCTGACCGGCCGGGCGGCGATCAGCGTCATCACCGGCGACCTGGCCGGCGGGCATCAAGCCTTTTTGGACATCTTCCACCGTTTCCCGGCGGCGCCCAATGTTCACTACCTCTACGGTTACTTATTATTTTCGACCGATCCAGACCAGGCCATTGAGCAGTTCCAGCAGGAACTTACGGCTTACCCCTCAAGCGCCATCGCCCATGCCATGCTGGCATGGGCCTACGGATTGCGCGGAGACTTCGCCGCCGCGCTCCCCGATGCCCAAAAGGCAGCTGCGGAAGCTCCCTCACTCCCCATGGCCCAGTTGGTGCTCGGGCGAACCCTGGTGGAAACGGGAGATGTGAACAGCGGCTTGCCGCATCTGGAGGATGTGCTGCGGATGGAGCCCGGGAACCTCGAAGCGCATATGACGCTGGCCAAGGCGTATTCCGAACTTGGCCGAAAAGAAGATGCCCGGCGGGAACGTCTTTGGTGCCTGGCGGTGTCGAATCCGGGGACGGCTCCCAATGCGCCTATGTAGCGTTCTGGCGATCTTGACGCTGTGTTATCCATCGGTATACCTGCAGGGCCAGTCCGGGAAGATAACCTGCGCCAGCTGCCACCCGGCCCAGGCGCTCTCACAGCCGGACACTCAGATGGGCCGCGCGTTGCGCTTGCCCGGGGGCAATGAAACACTCAATGCCCATCCCCAGCTTTCCTTCCGTAAAGGGGGTTATTCCTACTCCGTGGAAACACGCAACGGCCAGAGCCAGTACGTGGTGAGCGATGGCGCTCAGACCGTCTCTCTGCCGATCCTGTGGTCGATGGGGGCAGAGGCGCAGACCTGGGTTCTGGAGCGCAACGGTCGTATGTACGAGAGCCTGGTCAGCTATTATCCCTCCGTGAATGGCCTCGACATTACCGTGGGCGATGAGCACCTGACTCCAAAGAACATCGATGAGGCCATTGGACGCCCGTTCAGCGACACAGACTCTGCCGCCTGTTTCGGTTGTCATGCCAGCAACGCGGTTGTCGACCACAAGCTCCATCTCAGTACACTCAAGCCCGGACTGACCTGCGAACACTGCCACACCGGTGCCGGCGCTCATCTGGCCGCGATCGTGCATGGAGACACAAGCTCGATTCCGCCAAGACTGGGTAAACTTTCTTCCGAAGACATTTCGAACTTTTGCGGACAATGCCATCGCAGCTGGGAGCTGGTGGTCAGGGCGGGATGGCGGGGCGAGACCAATGTTCGCTTCCAGCCATACCGGCTGGCGAACAGCAAATGCTTTGACGGCACAGATCCTCGCATCAGCTGCGTCGCCTGCCACGATCCGCACCAGAAAGTAGTGCGCGATTCCTCCTACTACGACGCCAGGTGTCTGGCCTGCCACGCCTCGTTGCCGGTGGCCGCATCGCCCTCTGCATCCCAGGCTAAGAGCTGTCCTGTCGCCAAGGCGAACTGCACCACCTGCCACATGCCGAAGGTGCCGTTTCCAGGCGGACACTTCCAGTTCACCGATCATCAGATTCGGATCGTAAAACCAAACCAACCCTACCCCAACTAGAACCTGGGACAACCTGCAACCAGACGCAACCTAGGGTTTCGGGGGTCCATGGCTCTGCTGCTCGGCATTAAGCCTGGCCACGATCGCGCGCTCTTTGGCGCCGTCCGCAGGCCGGTGGAGACGATAGTAAACGTTGGCCAGCTCGACATGCGGCTCCAGCCAGTCAGGATCTTCTTTGACGATCGTCTCCAGTTCTTTTGCGGCTTCTTCGTACTGCCCTGACGTGCTCTTCCACATGGCAACTTCGTAGCGCGCCATCGAAGAGGCCGGATTGAGTTGCAACGCCTTCTCCAGGTAGGCCTTGGCTTCGTCCACATCACGCCGCTTGTAGAGAATTGCGCCTAAATACAGGTTGGCATTGAAATCGTTGGCATCGATGCGAAGTGCTTCCCTGAAGGCGGCCTCGGCCCCGGTTACGTCGCCGTTCTTGTCCCTCGCCATGCCAATAAGGCTGTAAATGTGGGGAAGCTTCGGATCGAGGCGAAGCGCCTCTTCGAGATCGGTTCGGGCGCGTTCAACTTCATTGATATCGAGCAGCGCGGAGCCCGCTAAGAGAAACGAATCCGGGCTATGGGTCGCCTCTGCTACCTTCTCCAGCTTGGCCGCGCCCTCGCGCCGCCTTCCCGACTGCAGCAGCGCCGTTCCCAGCACGTATTCGAAATCTGGATTGCCCGCGTTGTCGGCTTCCAGCGGAGCAAGCATGGCTACCGCTTCGCTGCCCTGGCCCAGCTTGACGTCGCTGTCCCCCAATAAAATTGCGAGTTGCGGATCCGTGGGCCGCAGCTTGCGAATTTCTTTAAACTCCCGCTGCGCATCCGCCAGGCTGCCTTTCTTGTAGTACGCCAGGCCCAGATCCATGCGCACCGCGCTGTTGTCCGGCATGGCGGCGAGCGCCAGGCGATACTGGGCGATTGCATCGTCGAACTGTCCCGCATGCGCGAGCGCCGCGCCCAGGTTAACCCTCGCGTCGGGCAGATTCGGGTTCAGCTTGAGAAGCTGCTGATAATCTTGGATCGCAGCGGAATAGTCTCCGCGCTGCTGAGCTGCAACCGCGCTGCTGAAGAGCTGCTCACCCTCGGGTTGTTGCGCGCCGGCGAGAGCCGCGGAGAGGGCCGCCAACAGGGCCACGAACAGTACAGAGGTGCGCATCGCTTCCAGCATAAACGCACCCGCGCAGAGGTCAACGCATCTCTGCTGTCCGGCTCAATGGATGGCTTGCGTAGTTGCAAGTTGCTTCTGCATCTCCAGCGCCTCCGCGTTGTGCGGTTCCAGGCGGAGCGCGTGGGCTACCGCCTCCTTCGCCTCCAGGAACTTCGACTTCGTGGCCAGCGTTGCGGCCAGGCTGATCCATGCCTGGGTAAATCCGGGATCGGCGCGCACCGCTTGCCGATAGTGCTCCTCCGCCACGTCATATTGACCGCTGCGGAAAAGCAGATAGCCAAGTTGATGCTGTGCCAACGCCAGATTGGGATTGATGTTCACTGCCTGCTCGAGCGCCACTCGTTCGCCGGCGGTGTCCCCCGTGCCGTCCAAGGCTAGGGCCAACTGGTATTCGAGCGACGCGTCTTGCGGGGCCGCCTCGACTGCCTCGCGATAGAGCGTGACGGCCTTCATCGGCTCGCTGCCGCTGAGCGCCTGCGCCGCCTGCGCGCTCAAGTTGGCGGCCATCTCACGGTCGGCGCTGGCCTTCATCGCCTGCTGATAGAGCTTCAGTTGTTCGTCTGCCGGCTGGGTCTCGCCCAAAGCGCGCAAAGCCTTCGAGAGCTCCAGCCGCGCCTCCGGCTCGGTCGCGCCGAGCTCGATAGCTTTTTCCAGTTGCTTCTTTGCCCCCGCCGGATCTTGCAGCCGGGCCAACACCAGCCCCAGGCTGTAGCGCGGCTCGGCGAAGTTGGGATGGACGGCGATCGCCTGCTCCAGATGACCGCGAGCCTCAAAGAACTCGCCTGCCTTCTGCTCCACCACCCCATTCAGATACAGGAGCTCGCCGTCGCGCGGGGCCAAGGCCAGCAGCTTGCGCGCCAGCGTCGCTGCCGTCGCCTGGTTAGTGGCCACCAGTACCCGCAAATGGAGTTTTTGCGCGTCCATGTCATGCGGATGCAGCTGGGCGAACCTTTCGGCCAGCCGGTATGCGTCCTCGGGATGGCCGTTGTTGGCCAGCAAAACCACCTCCGCGCTGGTCATCGGAGCCGAGTCCGGATTCGCGCGCAACGCCCGCACCAGTATGTCGGAGGCCTTCTCCGGCGCTCCAGCCTTCTCATACGCCGAGGCCAGATCCAACGTTAACCGCTCGTCCCGCGGGCCCGCCTGCAACAGCTCGATCGCCGTGGCGGAATCCCCGGCCGCGATCAGTGATCTGGCCAGGCCATCGAGCGCTCGCTCAGAGCGGGGGTCGGCCTTGAGCGCCGCGCGATAAGACTGGATCGCACAGCCGGACTGGCCCTGCTGCTCGAACCATGCTCCGATCTCCGCATCGACTTCCGCGCTCGGGTTGGTATGAGCTTTCGCTTCCAGCGCTACTGGGGTTGTGCAAGAGTCCGCTCGGAGAGAGGCCCACGTCCCGAGGCACGCCGCGAAGGCCAGACAGTTCATCAGCCGGATTGCCGGCCCAGATATTGGTCCCCCAGCGAACTTTGAAAAGATGAGCATGAAATCGATTTACCAGCGCAAGCGGCCCGTACAAGTGTGCATGACGCACGCCAAGCCGGGCAATCCAAACTCGGCAATGCCGCCGGTTCTCGTTTCCGCGTGAGCTAGACTGCCGCTATGCGGCAACGTCCCCACAGAGACATCGGTGCTATTTGTCTGACGCTTGCGCTGCTGTTGCCGCTGGCCGCCCCGGCCCAAACCGCGCGCCGCGCCACTTTGCCCGGCGGCGAAAGCAAGCCGCCTTCCCGCGACAGCTACGCCGGAGACGACGCCTGCCTCACCTGCCATGAAGCCGAAGCGAAGGCTCATGCCGGCACCGCCCATCACCTCACCTCGCAAATCGCCGGCGCCGGCTCCATCGCGGGAAATTTCCATCCTGGGTCGAACATCTTCAAGACCTCAAACCCCTCTCTCCTCTTCAAAATGACTGCGGATGGCGACGGCTACCACCAGACCGCGGTCGATCAACTCTCGCCCGCCAAGAGCATCGAGCTGACGGAGCGTTTCGATATCGTGGTCGGCGCCGGCCGCAAGTCGCAGACCTATCTCTACTGGAAAGGTGATGAGCTCTTCGAACTGCCCGTTTCCTGGTGGGCGAAGTCGGGAACGTGGATCAACAGTCCCGGCTACCAGGACGGTGCCGTTCGCTTCGACCGCATCATCGTGCCTCGCTGCCTGGAGTGTCATGCCAGCTACTTCGAGTCAACGCCGCCGCCCTCCAACCGCTACGCTCGCGACCGCCTGACGTTGGGCATCACCTGCGAGAGATGCCACGGCCCTGGCCGCGAACACGTCACGCTCTATCGTTCGCCGTCTCCACCGAAGCCGGACGCGGCCAAGGCCATCGTCAATCCCGCCTCGCTCGCCCGCAACCGGCAGATCGACGCCTGCGCCCTATGCCATGCTGGATTGGGCGAGCCGCTTGCCCCCGCCCTTTCCTTTGTGTCTGGAGACGCGCTCGACAAATACATCCGCATCCCCGCAATGGACTCTGATCTTCCCCTCGACGTTCACGGCAACCAGGTGCAGTTGCTCAAGCGAAGCCGCTGCTTTCAGGCGAGCAACATGACCTGCTCCACCTGTCACAACGTCCACCGGCAGGAGCGTGACCCAGCGGCCTTCTCCCGTTACTGCCTCGACTGCCACCAAGCCAAACAATGTGGGAAGTACGCGACCATGGGCGAACAGATCACCCGCAACTGCATCGACTGCCACATGCCGCTGCGGCAATCCCAAGCCCTCTTTTCCGATTCCAACGATCAAACCCTGCAGCTTGCTGTGCGCGATCACCGCGTCGCGATCTACCCTGCGCGCTAGCTTTCCCCTTCGCCTAGGGCAGTCTAGCGTAGTGCGGGGCCTCGTGAGCTCGACGACCGCCCTCCCCTTTTGTCATCCCGACCGAAGCGTAGCGAAGTGGAGGGACCTGCGGTTCGGCGGCTCTTTCTTGGAAATGTTTTTCAACCGAGCGTTCTCGCGGGTTTGAAAACCCGCTTCTCCAACCCATCAGCGAAAGGGCCGTCCCTTCACAATGCCCTGACCTTCACGAATCGTAACCAGCTGATTCGCCGCCAGCCCGGGATAGCTTTCGCTCTTTCCATCCGGCCACCGTACCAGAATGTCGGCGACGGTGTTCGCCCCCAGTCCAAAATGCAACCGCGGGTCGTTTGACGACAGATAACTGCACTGGCTCATCACTTCCTGCGCCTGCATCCTGCCCCCATAGCGGACAACGACCCGGGAGCCGATCGCGCTGCGATTGCTATGCGTGCCTTCCAGCCGCACCTTGATCCAGTGGTTGGCCGGCGGCGCGTCATTTCGTAATAGCGACGGTGGCTCATTCATATTCATGATCACGACATCCATGTCGCCGTCGTTATCGAAATCGCCGAAAGCGCAGCCGCGGCTCACGTATCGCGCCGAGATCGCCGGGCCGGCCTCGTCGCCAAGCTCGGCGAACGTGCCGTCGCCGCGGTTGCGAAAAATAATTCGCGGGCAGCGGCGCGGATACTGCGGATACTTGCGCTCCAGCTCAGGATAGACATTCCCGGACACCAATAGAATGTCCGGATATCCGTCGTTGTCGAGATCTGTCAGTCCAACGCCCCAGCTGATAAAGCGCGTTTCCCCGCCCAGCCCGGCCTTGACCGTCAGGTCCTGGTACTCGCCCTTTCCGTTATTGTGGTAGATGCCGGTCGCCTGCCTCTGAAAGTGAGTCTTGACCAGATCGATGTGACCGTCGAGATCGTAATCCCCCGGACCTACGCCCATGCCGGAAAGTTCCTGCCCGTCCCCACTGACCGCCAGGCCACGAATCAAGCCTTCTTCCCGGAAGGTGCCGTCGTGGTTATTCATGAACAACAGGCTGGGGGTCGAATCGCAGGCCACCAGGATATCCGGCCAGCCATCTTCATCGGCGTCAAGGGCCACGGCAGTCATGCCGTAAGAACCCCGAATGGCGGCGATGCCGGACTCTTTCGAAACGTCAGCGAACGTCCCGTCGCCGTTATTGCGATACAAAGCATGAACCGAAGCAGAAAGCCCGCGCGGGCCGCACTGCACCGCTACTCCCTCCTGGTTGCAGTTTGGTGTAGCCAGCGATGGAAGCGGCGCGTCTTGCAGATCGAATTCGACATAGTTCGCCACGAAAAGATCCAGCAACCCGTCGCGGTTGTAGTCGAGGAAGGTGCAGCCGGCGCCGAAATGCGTACCCGGATGGAGCAGCCCGGCCTTGGCCGTTACATCGGTGAACGTGCCGTCCCCATTGTTGCGATAGAGCTTGTTTTGCCCATAGTAAGTGACGAAGAGGTCCTCGTGGCCGTCGTTGTTATAGTCGCCGACGCAGACCCCGGCAGCCCATCCGGCGTCCATCAGGCCCGCCGTTGCAGTTACGTCTTTGAACGTGCCGTCGCGATTGTTGCGGTAAAGCCGGTTACTCGCTCCGGGTGGAACGCCTTCCAGCTTGCGTCCCCCGAGAATGAAGATGTCCAGCCAGCCATCGTTGTCGTAGTCGAAGAAGGCGCATCCCGCGCCCATCGATTCGATAATGTAGGTGACGCTCGTGGTGCCTCCATAAGACATTGTTTCGGTAAGGCCGGCGCTTTTTGTGACATCGACAAATTTCGAGAAAGGCGGCGCCGGGCTGGCAGCGGGAAGCATCGCCACGAGCCCTGGAGGAACCAGCACGGGCGCAAGTGCACCCGGCGCGGCGCACAGCACACGACGCCGCGTCCAGTCCCCCGATTTTGCCGTGGTCATAGCGAGAGTATGCCTTTTGCGAGGCGCCTGCGTCCATCGCCCCTGCTTCGCATAGCTTGGTTCGCTTAGTCTGGTTCGCTCAACGATGAGCGGCGTTCAGGTCTTGGCTGAGTTGCAGTGCCTGAGCATTTGCCGGATCCAACCGCAGCGCGTTGGCCACGGCCTCCTGCGCCTCCGCAAAATGCTTTTCCAACTCCAGCGTTGCCGCGAGGTTGACCCATGCGTCGGTATAGGCCGGTGCCGATTTCACCGCCTGGCGGAAGTGCGCCTCGGCAGCGGCTGGGTCGCCGCTGCGAGTCATCAGATATCCGAGCTGATTTTGCGCCAGCGCAAATGTCGGATCGATCTTGACCGCCTGTTCCAGCGCCGCCCGCTCACCGCCGGCGTCTCCAGCCTGGTGAAGCGCCAGTGCCAGGTGGTAGTTCAGCAGCGCGTTATCCGGCGTGGCCTCGACGGCTTCGCGATACAAGGTGACCGCCTGCCGGGTATCGCCCGCGGCCAGTTTCTGCGCGGCCAGCTTTGCTTTGGTTTCGGCCTCGGAACGGGCCACAGCGGCATGTGACAAATCCTGGTATGTCTTGAGCTGCTGCTGCGCTGGCTGCGTTTCACCCATGGTGCGTAACACCCCGGCCAGTTGAAAGTGAGCTTCCGCTTGAGAAGGATCGAGCGCAATGGCCTTCTCCAACTGCAGCCTGGCGCCGGCGGCATCGTTGAGATGCGCGAGCGCGGCGCCGAGGTTATAGCGGGAGGCGTAGTCTTCGGGCTGAAGTTTCACCGCCTCCTGCAGATGATCGCGTGCCGCCGGGTAGTCTCCTGCATCGCGCTCCAGAATGCCGTTCAGAGACAGCACATCGAAATCGTGCGGCGCGGAGGCCAGCAGCTTGCTCCCCAGCGGCCGCGCGGTGGCGAAATCGTTGTTGAGCACCAGCACGCGCAGATACAGCACCTGCGATTCAATCTCGTCAGGGTGTTGTTGAATGTACGCCCGCAGCAATGCCGCCGCATCCTGAAAGCGAAGTTGATGCAGGTACACCGTAGCCAGCGCATTGGTAAGACGCAACGAAGTTGGGTCGGCGGCCATCGCATCTTTGACTGTGGCGGCGGCTTCGTCCAGCATTCCCGCCAGACCGTAGGCGCGAGCCAGGTCCAGGTCCAGATCCTCGTCGCGCTTGGCATTACGCAAGAGGTCGATGGCCACCATGAAGTCGCCGCCGTCCATCATGGAGTTGCTGAGTCCGCCCAACGCGTCTTTGTTGCCAGGATCGATCTTCAGCACCGCGGTCCATTGCGTTTCGGCATCACTTCTGCGTCCCAGCCCAAGCAGTGCCGTGGCCAGCAGCAGCCGTGGCTGGATCGCTTTCCAGTCCAATTGAGCCGACTCCCGCAGCGGCCCAAGCGCCCCTTCAACCTCGCCCGAGGAGTACAGACTCAGGCCCAGAAAATAGTTCACCTTCGCTGAAGCCGGATCGAGTTTCAGCGCTGAACGAAAAGCCTCATTTGCACAGTCATACTGGTTTTGTTGCCCGAACCAGGCGCCAAGCTCGGTATATGCGGCTGCATTTGGATGGTCATCCATCTTGGCCTGCAGCGACGGCGGAGTTTTGCACTCCGTTTTCGCCGCAAGAACCGCGCCGGAGCAGCCGGCCACGAGAATTCCCGCCCCAATGATCGTCCGGCAAACCGTTGCTCGAAGGCCCCAATACGCTGCTAGTTTACGAACCTGCATTCCGATCATTTGGCCACAATTCGGGACCAAAAGAAAATCAAACGCTGCGAATTGGCCGGCGAAAGGCATTTTGCCGTATTTGGATCAAAAAACAGCTGGTTTCTTGGATTGAAGTCGCTTTTAAAACGACCGTCGTATCATGTGGTTGTTTCGCAAGGTACCCCACTGCGGAATGGTGATGAGATTTCAGTGCCGGCTTCACAGCCGCTAACCTGAAAGGCGCGACTTGGGCCCTGGATGATCTGTTCGCTAACTAAATCCCTTTGACCATTCAGAGGGTGGAGCTTCATGACTTGTTTCTCGAAGATCTTTGCCCGTCGTCCGATAGGCGTTCGCATTCTGTTTGCTTCCTTCGCCTGCGCTGCCGTCATACTGCCGGCACTTGCCCAGCAGCCAATGAAAACGCTTCTCGTCGGGGTGGACCGCCGAACCGTCATGTCCCTGAACGGGGAGTGGCATTACCTCGTCGACCAGCCTCCCGCGAGAGGTCTCTACACCGCCGACGGCAAGGTTCGCGATAATGGCTACGCCCTCAACAGCCACCCCAACATTAACGGCGGACCGCACAATGACGAATACGATTTCGCCACCGCGCCCACGCTCAAAGTCCCAGGCGACTGGAATACCCAGGAGCCCACCCTGTTCCGCTTCGAGGGAGTGGTCTGGTATCAGCGCGATTTCGACTTCCAACCCAAAGCCGACACCCGCATCTTCCTCCACATCGGGGCGGCAAACTACAAGTCTTTCGTCTGGGTGAACCAGAAGCGCATCTGCGACCACGAAGGCGGCTTTACCCCCTTCGACTGTGAAGTTACTGCCTCCTTAAAGGCTGGGAGCAACTTTGTCGTCATTGCCGTCGACTCCACCCGCGAGGTTGACGGCATCCCCTCGGTCGGCATCGATTGGTTTAACTATGGCGGACTGACCCGCGATGTCTCCCTGGTCACGCTCCCGCCGCAGTTCATCGACGACTACGATGTCCACCTCAAGCACCAAAGCACCTTCTCCGCCGCTGATGCCAACACGCTCGCCGGTTATGTCCACGTCGAAGGCGCTGCCGCCGGGACCCCGGTCACACTTCGTATACCCGAGGCCGGCGTGAACACCACTCTCAAGATAGATAGCGAAGGTCGCGCGGCCTTCGACATCAAGGCTGGCAAGCTGGACCTCTGGTCGCCCCAGACGCCAAAACTCTACCAGGTCGAACTCGTCTCGGGCCAGGATGAACTCACTGACGACATCGGCTTCCGCGACATTCGCGTCGACGGCACCCGCATCCTCCTCAATGGCAGAGCCATCTTTCTTGAGGGCGCCAACATGCACGCTGAGGCTCCGTACCGAACCGGCAGCGCCTGCACTGACCAAGACGTCAAGAACATCTTCGGCTTCCTGAAAGACCTCAACGCAAACTTCGTCCGTCTCGCCCACTATCCGCATGATGAGCGCATGGAACGCACTGCCGACCGTGAAGGCATCATGGTATGGTCGGAGATTCCCCTCTGGCAGCACATCTCCTTTGGCAAGCCGGAGGTCTATACCAAGGCCGCTTACATGCTCAACGAGATGATCCGCCGCGATCGCAATAAGGCCTCCGTCATCCTTTGGTCGGTCTCCAACGAAACGCCGAACAACCCCACCCGCACCCAGTTCCTCACCAACCTCGCCCACCAGGCGCGCAAGCTCGATTCCACCCGCCCGATCACCTCGGCCCTCATCGGTCCTCACCCTAAAGGGAATGAAATGGTGCAAGACGATCCTTTTGTCGATGCCCTCGATGTCGTGGGCCAGAACGAATACGTCGGCTGGTATGACATGCGTCCTGAAGATGCCGATAACATCAACTGGACGCTTCCCCAGAAACCGATACTCATCTCCGAGTTTGGCGCCGAAGCCAAGCAAGGCAACCACGGCGGCCCAGACCAGCGCTGGGCCGAGGAGCAGCAGGTGAACGTCTACCAGCACCAGTTCGTCATGATCAACAAGATCCCACAGGTGCGTGGTCTCATTCCCTGGATCCTCATGGACTTTCGCTCTCCAGGACGCAACATCCCTAAATTGCAAGACGGCTTCAACCGCAAGGGGCTGCTGGCCGAGGATGGCAAGAAGAAGCAGGCATTCTACCTCTTCCAAAAGGCGTACAAGCAACACTCGGTGGGGAACGCCGAGTAGATTTCTGCCTATAAAGGACTCCCATGTGCAATCAATGTAACGATTCCAATCAAGAGCATGTCCACGCTGTGCTGAGCTATGTGCTTGCCCGGATGATAGAGCGTGGCTTTGATGAATCGAGTTCTGAGTCTTAACCTGGGCGCTCACCACTTTCTGGATGACTGCGGAGTGCGGTCATCTCATCGATCTGAACTTGAAGCCTATCGGCACCCCGCTGATTCAGCTTCCAGACAGCAAAGAAAGCCGCGCCTACCAGGCCCACCAAGATACCGTAGCCCATGACCAGATGACCCATGCCCACAGGGTGGGCAGTCCACTGATTTACCGCTGTTCCAATAAAGATGACTGCCATTCCAGGAACGAGCGGCAGCAGGTACCACGACCAGGCACCGCGCAATGCGTCACGCTGACGTTCGAGCGCCTGTCGGTGGAACTCGATGCATGTGCTCAAACCTAAGTCGGCCGGCGCAGCACGAAAAGACGCTCGCCTGTGAAGCTGATACATCACGTAAAGTGCCCCGGCGATACTTAGTCCCGAACCAAGGCGGAAAAGCGGCGCCGGGAGCTTCCACTCGCAAAAACTGTAGGCGACTACAACAAATATGCCGGCAGCATATTCCCTGATATTTCGCCGGAGTATTCTGCGCTCGAATTTCCGCATCCGGGGGCGAATATCCTCGGGAGAGATGCTCGGGGGCTGGGTAGGCTGGCTTTGCCAAAGGCCCCGAATATCGGATGAAGAAGATTCATTGGTCATGATTACCTCCTGCTTGAAAGCGGCGAGTGAGAATGTTTTTCAGGCGATGGATCTTCGTGGCGACGTTGCCACTAGAGATGCCCGTCACCTCCGCGATTCCGGCGGCGTCTACGCCTTCGAGATATAGCAGGACCACTTGCCGATCGAGTGGCGTTAGCTCGCGAATCAATGCCGTGAGTCGCTCAAGCGCGATATGTCGATCGGCGATGTCGGCGGCACCGCCTCTGTCATCTGTCACCTCGACATCATCGATGCTGATGAGTTGATGTGCGTTCTGGCGACGATTCGTGACAATGTGCGACGCAGCGACGTTGTGGGCCACACGATAAATCCAGGTGCGGAGAGAGCAGCGTGACTGGAATGAATCCAGGCTTCGCCACAACGCAAGGTGAATCTCCTGAAGCAGATCTCGCCGCGTCTCGGCATCGGCCTCGTAAGCTCGCGCGAGGCGATCGAGCGCAGGCCCGTGCGTGCTAACAGCTTCCTCGTAGAGGTCGTCGCGGCTTGCCATAGTTCGAGATTTCCCTTCTGTATAAGGTAGTCACCGAAGCCGGCGATTTCTTACAACATTGGGAAAGAAACCTAAGATTCGCGGCCACCTCCTCTGTCGGGTACTGGTCCCCGAAACTTGCCGCAAGCAGTCGTCAGGCTGTAGGGCTATATCAGTAGGGCTACATTCGGCACAAGTCAGAGATAGTCACGTTTGTGATCAGGGTTCTTTGAGAGCGGGGATTGCTTCAACGATGCTGACGCCGGAGTGAGTATCGGCGAATCTCCGGATCAGGCGATGCTCCTGTTCAGCCTTGAGAAGAAACATCAGACCAATTGACAAGACAGCATCGAAGGTTTGATCAAACATTCTCGACTCTAGAACGGATTCGCAAACAAGTCTCTGGTATCTATAAACGCTTCCTATCAGTTTTCTTAGCTAGCGAAAGGCAGTCGATGTCACTTACGACTGTGGCCAGACGGTATTGGGTTCACCTTGCCTGACAGCATAGGCAATCACGAATTTCATCGGCTCTGTTTGGCTGCCATTGCGGCTAACGCGGTGCAAGCTCGCGCGATCTCTGAAGCTCTGGCCAGCTGTGAAGGTCTCCTCGGGGTCATTGTCGAAGGCCGAGACTATCGCGCCTTCGAGTACCAGACCTATGCCGGCGACCGGGTGCGAGTGGTTGCTGGCATCCGCTCCCGGCGGATAGGTGATGAGGAAAAGGCGCAGCTCCCAGCCGGGCATCCCCGCGACGGGTGACGTTTGCAGTAGTTGGCGTGTGACTTCGGCGCTCATGGTTGTAATTCTCCCACAATGACGCCAATCATCTACTGACAACTGAGTGGAACGTGGGCGAAGAGATTAGTTGCAATGAAGCGTGCTCTGCAATCGGAAGAAACTCTTAGTAATCCCAAACGCCGCTCACGACACGGCGTACAGCGCTGCGCCAACGCTGTACGCGAATGCGGTCCTGAGCTTTCTCGGAAGATCCATATAGAGTAACGTCCCTGGGAATGCGGGAAAAGCGGGACGTTGTCTTTGCGATAGCCGCCGGCTAATGCTCTTTATCTTGGACCCACCAACGCAAAAGGGGTTCACGCCACCGTAGGTTTCAGTGCGAGAGTTCCATCATCTTGATCACACTCTGTAGGTCGAACTGCATGTAGTAGACGGATCTGCCATCTGCAGTGGTGCTCAGGCTGGGTTGCAGGCGTCCAGGCTGTTTCTCAAACATGAGAACGGGTGAGATGCGACGGGTCGTGAAGCGATAAAACTCGATCGTGGGCCGTGGCTCGGCCTCAACGTCGAGGAAGTATAGACCCGATGGGCAAACAGCCCAGTGTCCCCAGAATCCAAGCTGCGGCTTGTCCGGCACCACCAGCGACTCGGTCCGGCCGCTCGCCGGGATACTCCAGATACCGGCATGATCGAACCTTGAAAAGTAGATGGTCTGGCCGTCGTAGGATTCAAATGCGTCGAAGCCACCGTGTTGTGTTACTTGCGTTTCCGCGCCGCCTTGCAAAACGTGCTTCCACACCTGCCAGCTTCCCGTCCGCTTCGATGCAAAGTAGATCGACTTGGCATCCCGCGACCAGCTTGGCACAACGTTGTCGTAAGGCCCACTGGTAATCGACCGCAGATTCCTCCCCTCTGAATCGACCACGAATATCTGGGCCCCATCCGGGGTATAGCTGTCAAATGCGACCCATTTGCCGTCTGGCGCCCAGCGCGGGCTGCCGGAATAGCGGCCGAAGTGCGTCAGTTGTAGCAGGCCCTCCCCGGTCGCGCTGCTCGTCCAAATCTCTTCCCAGCCGGTTCGCACCGACATCCAGACAATGTGCGAGCCATCTGCGGAAGGTTGCGCCGCCATCTCGGGATATTGGGTGCTAATCAGTTTTTTGTTGCTCACCACGGCGCCCCCTGCAGCGGCCAGGTCTGCGCGCCAGATCGCCGGCGGCTCGGTGCTGGTCTTGTCGGAGTAGACGAAGCGCTTGCCATCCCTGGAGAATTTGCCGATGGCTGGGTATGCCGTTTCTCGCTCGACCTCTCCCCCGCTCGCCGCAATCCGCCATAGGGAGGGAAGCGTGGTCCGATTGGACACAAACACAATCGATTTGCTGTCGGGAGTCCACATGACTCCGCCGCAGCCCAGATCATTTTGGGTACTACACCCCGATCGGATATCGGCAACCAGCAGCCGCGGTGTTCCGCCAGAGAGTGGAACCGTATAGATGTTGCAGCACAAGGAAGCGCCGGTGCGGGCGAATGCGATGGTGCGGCCATCCGGCGACAGGGAGAATCCATATCCCATGTCGGGCGCGCCCGCGGAAGCGGGACCCGTGAGGCATTTTTTCTCGCCCGTCGCAAGCGAGAAGAGGACCACCCCAAATGGCCCCGCCGCCGAGCAGTGGTCGATCATCAACATTTCCTTGCCATCAGCAAGCCAGGCGAGCGGGCCGGGGAGTGTGTACAGGCAGCTGATAGTCGTCAGCCTGCGCTCGGCACCTCCAAGCGCAGGGACAGCATAGACACCGTCGTCGTTTCCGTCACATCGGCTGAAGGCAATTTCGCTCCCGTCGGGAGCCCAGGAGGGAGCGCCGACAAGACCGCTCTTGCTATAGGTAAGGCGGAGCGGCATGGACGCCCCCACCAGTTGCACATACACGTCGTATCGTCTTCGTTCCGTCCCATCCCAAATATAGGCAATCTCGCGTCCATCGGGTGAGAAGGCCGGGAGTATCGGATTTCCAGGCGCGCTGGTGATGGGCACGGTCTGGAAAGCTGATGAATCATGGCTCCCATTTTGCAGCGGAGCCGGGATGAATCGTTTCCCAACAAACAGCACCGATCCGGCCACCACGATCAAGATCAATCCCAGAATCAAGCCAAGCCTCCAGCCAATGCCCGCGGGCTTGGACCCCGGCGGCCGGGGGGAAACCGGAATCTCAGCCGGCGCGGGAACAACTTCTTCCGGCGCACTTGTATCCTTGGTCGCAGCCGCAGCCGCTCCCCCCTGGTGGTCTGCTCCCCCGTTGCGAGACTCACTTGCCGGAGACACGGGAGCGATGAAGCGATAGCCCCGCTTGGGGATGGTTTCTATATACAGCGGTGCGTCGGTTGAGTCGCCCAGGGCATCACGGAGTTTCATCACCGCCGTGTTCAGACTGTGATCGAAATCGACGAAGGTGTCGGAAGGCCACAGAACTCTGCGCAATTCCTCGCGGGTAACCGTTTCACCAGCGTGCTCGAGCAGATATATCAGGATCCGGAAGGATTGCTCGCGCATCTTGACCGGCCTACCCGCGCGGCGGAGCTCTTCTCTGCGGGGGTCCACTTCAAAGACACCGAAGCGCCAGATGGGACGTGTGTTCACCGGGATCACCACGATTTCACCGCTATGCTCCCTCTGCTGGTGGAGTCTAGCACGTCGCTCAGCGCTCGAACGGCGGATACTCCTTGAAGCATTGAGCTCTATACGTCCATTCTAATCAACAACATAGACTTCAATGCGCAGTTGATTGCGGAATTACCTCCAATGCATGGCGCGAAAACCAAGAGTCATCGCAAAGTTCAAAACATACCAAGCGAGTGCCGGCCCCCGGCGGTCGCAAATTTAAAAGGAGAACTACCATGACACCTCGCATCGCGAACCTCTCCAACCTGATTCTCAGACTATCCCTGGCGACCGGCCTGCTCTGTGCAGGTGCCCATGCCTCAGCCCAGACAACCGCATCCTTTACCGTCCCGTTCGCGTTTTCCGCAGACAGAGAATATGTGGCCGCCGGCTCCTACAAAGTTGATTTGCTGTCGGACCGCTTCTTGTCGCTTCGCAATGTCAAGACCGGCAATACCCAGCTTCTGCTCGTCCGCCCGGAAGAAGGGCAGGCGATTGAGACCCGCGGTCGCCTCGTGTTCCACCAGCAGGGAACGCGGAAGTATCTGACTCAGGTCTGGATCGCCGGAATGTGCAAGCACAGCGAAATAACTGTCCCACGCAAGGCGTCGCGGGAGCTGGCGAAAAGCAAGCCGACGGCGGACTCAACCTTCGAATTGGCTATCAAGTGAGCAAACGGATACAGCTTCGCTGCCGGTCGCACACTGGTGCAGCCGGCAGCGGAGCGAGACTCTGGCCCGCAAACCATAGGAAGGTTCCCGTGCGTTCATTTTCGGACACCAACCGTCCGAAACGGACAACTGAACTCGCCGTTCTTCGACAGTTCCTCCGCCCGATTCATTTATTTTCAGTCGCTTACCATGGCTGAACCAACGGAACGACAATTGCGATGAAGATCGACGGAGTGATCGCGATGATCAACTGGCTCCAGGATCTTCGTTACGCCGTGCGGCAGTTGCTCAAATCGCCCGGGTTCACCGTCACCGCAACCCTGACATTGGCCATGGCGATAGGCGCCAACGCCGTTGTGTTCAGCGTGATGAATGGCCTGATCCTGCGGCCTCTCCAGACCCCACGGACGGCGAGCCTCTACACCATGGAGCGCGCCAGCGGCAAGGACACCAGCGAGTCGTATCCCGACTATGTAGACCTGCGCACAAGAAATCGTAGCTTCGAGGATCTTGCCGCGTACAGCATCCCCCAGGTGGGGCTCGATAGCGGCCAGGGTCCCGTCGCTACCTGGGGTGTAGAGGCAACCGGGAACTACTTCGATGCCCTGGGCATTCAACCCTTTCTGGGCCACTTCTTCCACGGCTCCGATGAACGCGGGCCGAATAGCGCTCCCTTCATCGTGCTCAGTTACGCTTACTGGCACACTCATTTTCACCATGACAAGGGGGTGTTGGGTCGCGTCGTCCAGGTGAACAAGCATCCGTTCAACATTGTGGGCGTGGCGCCCGCGAACTTCCGCGGCACGTTAGTGTTCTACTCCCCCAACTTCTTTGTGCCGTTGGTCGACAAGGAACTGGTGGAGGGAGCCACGGACCTGAGCGAACGCGGCAGCCACGGGCTCCTTCAGGTGATGGGCCATCTCAAGCCCGGCGTTACTCCTGCGCAGGCGATCGCCGATCTCAACGCGATCGGCTCCTCGCTCGAGAAAGCTTATCCGAAAGATGAACGCGACATGAGTTTCGCCCTGGGCCGGCCTGGCCTTCTCGGTGATCAGTTCGGCCGCCCCCTCCAGGAGTTCGTTGCCGGACTGATGCTGCTGGCCACATTGATTCTGCTGGCGGCGTGCGCCAACCTTGGCAGCCTGTTTGCGGCGCGCGCTGCCGATCGATCGCGCGAAGTGGCTCTGCGCCTGGCGCTCGGATCGAGCCGGAGCCGCGTTCTGCGTGGCTTGTTTACTGAAGCCTTGCTGATTTCGATCCTAGGCGGCGCCGCGGGTGTCTGGGCCAGCGAAGCGTTATTGCGCTGGTTGAGCGTCTGGCAGCCGTTCGGAAATTTCCCTGTGCAAACGCCGGTTACTCCCGACGCCCGTGTGTATGGAATCGCGCTGCTGCTGACGCTTCTCAGCGGATGCCTGTTTGGATCCGTGCCGGTGGCCCAGGTTCTGCGCGCCAGCCCATACGAGATCGTCAAGGCAGGATCCTCAGCCCAATTCGGAAAGCGGCTTTCTGCCCGGGACGTGTTGCTCGTCCTGCAAATATCCATATGTGCGGTGCTGGTCACCTCGTCTCTGGTGGCCGTGCGCGGTCTCGTGCGCTCCCTGCACGGCAACTTCGGCTTCGATCCGGAGCACTCCATCCTGGTGAGCGCCGATCTGCACATGGCGGGTTACGCCGGCGGCGATCGTCTGTCCATTATGCAAAGGAAGATTCTTGCCGCGGTGGAAGCAATTCCCGGTGTAGAGTCGGCGGGCTTGGCGGATCCACTGCCACTCAACGACGTCAATCCCTCCAACGTTTTCACCGACGACACGGTCGACCTGAGCGCTTCGCACGCCGTTGCCACGCCTTATATGTTTCACATATCTCCCGCGTACCTTCAGGCAGAGGGAATTGTGCTGCTTGCGGGGAGGAGTTTCACCTGGCACGACGACCAGAATTCGCCGCGCGTGGCGGTCGTCAATCGGGAGTTTGCGAAGAAGATCTTCGGCTCAAAGACGGTTGCGCTGGGCCGGCACTTCAAGATGCCCGATGGAGCGCGGGTTGAGGTAGTGGGCATTGCGGAAGACGGGAAATACTCTACGCTGACCGAAGATCCGCACCCGGCCATGTTTCTTCCCCTGCTGCAATGGCCCTCCGGCACGAGTTGGATGGTGGTGCGTTCGAGCCGCGATCCGCACCAACTGGGAGCAGCCATCAGGGGTGCGCTGCACCAGGTGGATGCAGGGATCCCCGTCGAGGTAGAAGGGCGCCGGGACGAAATGGTCGGGTCACTGTTTGGTCCCAGGATGGCCACGATTGCTCTCGGCGTTCTGGGGGTGATGGGCGCCATGCTGTCGATCACCGGCATCTTCGGGTTGGCGGCATACACGGTGAGCAAGCGTTTGCGCGAACTGGGAATACGAGTTGCCCTGGGCGCAAAGAGGGTTCAGGTGCTCGAGGCAGCACTGGGCAGGCCCTTCAAACTGTTGGCGTTCGGCTCAGCCGCCGGATTAGTGTTGGGGCTTTTGGCCACACGTTTACTTGCTCTCATCGTGTACCAGGCCACACCCCGCGACCCCCTTGTCCTGCTCGGGGTGGTACTAGCCATGTTGTTGATGGGGCTTGCGGCAGCATCCATCCCAGCGCGTCGCGCCCTCGCTATCGATCCTGCGATGTTGATGCGCGAAGAGTGATTCTGTTTGGGCCCAAGGTGCTGAGTTTATTTTGCCAGTTGGCTTAGCATGAAATCGGCCATGATGTGGGTGGCCTCGATGGACTCGGGTAGGGACGCGTCGTACCAGAAGGCGTGAGGAAGCGCGTCGAACAGTACCAGGCGTGCATCGACGCCGGCACGCAGATAGGCGCGATGTAGGTTTGCGGTTCCGCTGAGCAGGGCGTCTCGGCCACTGGTGAGGAAAAGAGTAGGCGGCAGGCCGTGCAGGTCCGCGTAGATGGGCGACAGCACCGGGTCTTTCGGGTCGGCAGACCCGACGTAATAGGGGTCGTGAATGCCGCCATCCGGTGGATCGAGATGGCCTGCGAATCCTTGCAGCGTGTAGATCGCCTGAGAGTCCGCCTCTTGGGCGAAGCTATCGAGGGTACTGAAGACGCCAAGGGCCGCCGGCATCGGGAGGCGAAGTGCTTTGAGTTTCACCGCGACTTCAGCCGTGAGCACAGCTCCCGCGGAAGTTCCATAGAGAACCATGTGGTTGGGTTGGTAGGTCTTCAGCAGTTCCCGGTAGACCGCGACCGCGTCGTCGACTCCAGCGGGAAATGGATGCTCCGGAGCCAGGCGATAGAGCACTGCGACGACTTTGATTCCCGTGTAGCCGGCGATGGGGATGCTTTCGGCAAAGGACCCCGAGTCGGCGTTAAAGCTACCCCCATGCAGGTTGATAAGAACCTTGTCGCGGTTACTGCCGGACAAGCTGGATGGAGTGACGATCCGCACCGGAACACCGGCGATGGTTGAATCAGCGATGGTGTTGGGGCACAGTTTGCTCCAGGTGGCGTTCTGCCGCGCGGCCGACACCTCCATCCGCGCCCGGCGGGCTGCGAGGGGCTCCGGAGGTCCCTGATCGGGGGTGGTTCGGATGAGAGATTTGCGGGCTTCCGGGCTGAGGTCAGGCGGGACTGGGACGACGCGTGTGACGTAGGCGGTACCCACCGAGTCAACGTAGCTCGTGTCGCGCGTGGCGGCTGTGGAGGCGGAGGTGGGCGGCGGAGTAGATTGGGCAGCGAACGCATTGGAGATCGCCAGAAGAAGAAGAGGGATAAAGCGAAGCTTGACAGGCACGAGGCGGGCTCCTGAGCGGGTTGGACAATTTTAGCGTCAACCAGGACACCTGCAAATGACGCGAGAACGGCCAGGCTTTGAGTGGGTGGCCCAGGTTGGATCTGTTGAGAGATGGGAAGACGCTATCAGAGACCTAATTTGAACAAGACTGTTTATGGATAGAGCCGTCATGGGCCAGTGGGCCCACCCAAGGTGATGAAAAACGGCTCTGGTTCAGCAACTACTCTCCCTGGAAGCGCCCTCTCTCCCCCTGTCATCCCGACCGGAGCGTAGCGCAGTGGAGGGACCTGCGGTTCGGCGGCTCTTTCGTGGAAGCATGTTTTTTCGACCGAGCATTGCTGAAAATTGTGATTCACGGAACTGAGGTGAGGGAAAGATGAAGCGAGATCTGCGATTTGCGATTCGAATGCTTTTGAAGCAACCCGGCGTGGCGCTCCTCGCATGCTGGGCGCCAGTGCGGCGAGCTGCCAAGGTCGACACGCTTGACGCGTTACGCTACGACTGAAGGAGATATATTCACAGGGGAAGGGAATCGGATATGCAAACTCTGCTTCAGAACCTCCGCTTCAGTTTGCGTCTGCTGGGTAGAAATCCCGGCATGACGATCACCATCTTGCTGACAGTGGCGCTGGGGATCGGCGCGAACACCGCGATCTTCACCGTGGATTACGCGACCCTGCTGGCTCCGCTGCCTTTTCCCCAGCCCAATCAGCTGGTGATGGTCTGGTCGAGCATTCAGGGCAACCGCAACGGAGTTGCCGCGGGCGACTTTACCGACTGGAAGCAACAGAACACCGTCTTCTCCGATATCAATGCGTGGAGCGGGACCAGCTTCAACATCGCTACCAAAGACCAGCCGCAGTTTCTCCAGGCGACCGTCGCCACCCCTGGCTTCCTGCAGATGGAGGGCGAGCCGCTGTTCCTGGGGCGCTACTTCCTGCCGGAAGAAGGGCAGGCGGGCCATGAACATGTGGTGATCCTCACCCATAAGCAGTGGCTGAAGCTAGGCGCAGATCGAAAAATCGTAGGCACCACCCTGCGTCTGGATGACCAGCCTTATACCGTGGTGGGCGTGCAGGCCGCGGGCGACCAGGATCGGGGAGACAACCAGCTTACCGTGCCGCTGGTCTTTAAGCCGGAACAGGTCAACCATGACTTTCACTGGTTGCTAGTGATGGGACGGATGAAGCCGGGAGTGACGCTCCACCAGGCGCAGCAGAATATGGATGCGGTGACGGCACATATCGCGCAGGTGTATCCCAGGAGCGACAAGGGCTGGGGCGCCAAAATCGAGCCGCTGAAAAATGATTTTCTGCCGCCGGAGCGAATCCAGATGCTGTGGCTGCTGCTGGGCGCGGTCGGCTTTGTGCTGCTCATTGCCTGCGTCAACGTTGCCAATCTGCTGCTCGCTCGCGGGATGACGCGGCAAAAAGAGCTGGCCGTGCGCAGCGCGCTGGGAGCGGCGCGCGGCACCATCTTTGCACAACTGCTGACGGAAAGCCTGCTGCTAACCCTCGCCGGGGGCGCGCTGGGCGTAGCCGTGGGCTATGCCATGCTGCAGGGATTGATCGCCGCGATGCCGCCTAACACTCTGCCCAACGAGGCCGACTTGCGGCTCAACCTGCCGATTCTGCTGTTCACCCTGGTTGCGACCACGCTGGCCGGGCTGCTGGCAGGTTCTGCACCCGCATGGTATGCCGCGCATATCGATCCCGGGGAATCGCTCAAGGAGGGCGGCCGCACCGGAACCAGCGTGGCCAAGCATCGGCTACGGCGTCTTCTGGTCATCGGGGAGTTCGCTCTGGCGCTGGCTTTGCTGGCTGGCGCCGGACTGGCCATTCATAGCTTCTGGAATCTCACCCGCGTGGACCTCGGCATCCAGACCGATCACGTGCTGACCTTCTCTCTGCCTGTGCCCGATTCGCGATCGAAGGATGCAGCGCAGATCACCGCCTACTATAGGGATATCCTCTCGCACATTGACGCGGTTCCTGGCGTTTCCCACGCAACCGTGATGACTGGGTATCCCCTGCAGGGCGCCGGCTTCGGCATGCCGTTCACACTGGCGGGCGGAACGGCCTACGCCGATCCATCACAGCGGCCGGGGGCCGGCTTTGGCATGGTGACGCCGGATTATGTCTCAACCTTCGGCATCCACATGGTACAGGGACGGTCGATCAGCGAACAGGACACCGCCGACAGCGTAAAAGTAGTCATGGTGAACGAGTCATTCGCAAAGAAATATCTGCAGGGAAAAGATCCGCTGCGGCAACGCGTGGTGGTGGAGCAACTCACTCCCGGCGTGCAAAAGCTTGGACCCGGGGTCGAGTGGCAGGTTGTCGGGGTGTATCACGACGTGCATGCGGCGGACCGGCGCGAGCATCTGGAGGAGATGCTAATTCCGTTCTGGCAAATACCCTGGCCGCAGGCGACCGTCAGCGTGCGCACGGCGGAAAATCCGGCTTCGATGCAGCCCAGCATTGCGGCGGCAGTGCACGCGGTCGATCCGCAGATTGCGCTGGCGGAACCAAAGACTTTGGATCAGATACGAGAGGAGTCGCTGGCCAGCGAGCGGTTCACCCTGATCCTCTTCGGCAGCTTCGCCGTGGTGGCGCTGTTTCTGGCGACGCTGGGCATTTATGGCGTAGTGGCGTTTTCCGTGGCGCAGCGCTCGCACGAGATCGCGGTGCGCATGGCGCTGGGCGCAACGCGCAATCGCGTCCTGGCGTTAGTGGTGCGGGAAGGTACGGTGCTGGCTGCCATCGGCCTGGGTCTGGGCCTGATCGGCGCCTACTTTGTGGGCCGCGCGATGCAGAGCATGTTATTCGACGTGCGGGCGCTCGACTTAACCGCCTTCAGCGCAGTAGCGCTCATCCTGCTGGCGTCTGCGCTGCTGGCCTGCTACCTTCCCGCACGCAGAGCGGCCTCGGTCGAGCCGATGCGCGTGCTGCGAACGGAATAACAACGCGCTGTGCAAATGAGTATCGGCGTTGTCTTTGAAGAAGTCGCGATCCTCGTTCATCGCAGCCATCAGGATGGGCCCCCGCTGCTACATGTGCGATCCGATGGTTCGGTTGAGCAATGCGGCGAAGGCGTGCCAGGCTGGCGTCATTCCGATAGGGACGGCGAGGGCGGCGGACGCAAAGACTAACGGCGCGGCCCACATGGTGGAGCGGTGCATGCGGCGGATCGAAATGAGTTCGTAAATGATGAGGATGAGAAGCAGGATGCCGAGGCCGGTGGCAGGTCCAGCGGCGGGCGGCAGTCCGATGCGGGCCCAGGGAAAGCGGCCGAAGGCCGCGGCAACCAGACCCATGGTGGCGATCAGAATGAGGCGCTTGTGCGCGTCGGGCCTGCGCCGGGCTCGCCAGGAAGCGTAGATGACGATGGTGAAGCCGACGATGCCGATCAGTGGGAAAGCAGCCGAGACGGCGGGGTCGAGCGGGCCGATCTTGACTCCACGATGAAGCGCGTCGATGGCAGCCCAAACGCCGAGCACGATCATGATCGGGGGAAGGCAGAAGGCGACGGTGCCGAAGGAACGATGCCATGTGACGCGCCGAGCGGAGATGAGCGCAGCTTGCGCGACGAACAGCAGCATCCACAGGGTGAAGACCGCGCCGTGGATGTGAAGGATGGGGCTGGGAAGCGGTGCCCGCATCATCCCTGCCTGGAAGTAAGTTGGCGAGAAGCCGATGAACACGCAGACGCAGAGCAAGATCGCCATGCCGCTGTAGAAGATGCGTTCGACGGTTCGATTGACAGGTTTGTACTTCGGTCGTTGGGCGGATGCTGGCGCAAAGATGGCGTCGGTTGCCATGGTGTTCTCCATTTGTCGGTGGGTGGATGTCTCGATCTTTTGCGTCGAACATAATTTAGCAAACAATAGGACCGGTTTGGTGGAAACCATGCTCAACACTGTAAGTTACGCCGCGCCGGGCAGCGCACAGTCTTCCGGCCCAAAGGTAGACGCGGATTTGGGCAATGTGCATCCCCTCGAGACATTAGAAACGGCCAAAAAAAGCAGGATCATCCACAGTAGATCTTTGATCATGCGGCCCTGATTGGTCTTGGAGGAAACGATCGGAGATAGGTTCCACAACCGATTCGAGTAGGAACGTAATTCAAGGCATGCCTTACTCTTGCCGCAAAGCTTTCACCGGGTCGATCAAGCTGGCGCGAAGGGCTGGCACAAAGCTGGCCAGGAGTGCTGCCAGCACGAGCAGCAAAATCATCATCGCGAACGTTGCGGCGTTGATAGGCCCCATCCCCTCAACCAGGTGCCGCAAAAATCGCCCTGCTGCCAAAGCTGCGATCATGCCCAGGCCCACGCCCACAGCGATCATTTTCAAACTCTGGCGAAGCACCAGCCACATCACGTCGTGGGCGCTCGCTCCCAGCGCCATCCGCACCCCGATCTCAGAGGTTCGCTGGCGGGTCAGGTACGCCAGTACGCCGTAAACGCCAATACAAGCAAGCAGCAAAGCGATTCCGGCAAATATGCCAAATAGAAATGAGAGGAAGCGCTGCCGGGCAAGAGATGCCCCAATGAGCTGCTCCATATCCCGTATCTCGTAAAGCGCCTGATCGCCGGAGGCGCCACGTAGTGCCCGTTGCAAGACCTCAGCGACGTTAAGAGGAGGAGTGCGCGTCCGAATCGTGATGGACATGATCGACGAAAAGAAGTGCAAAAGTGGGACCGGCACCTGGGCGAAAGGGTAATACATCTGGTCGTGCACACGCGACTGATCGTCGCCCGCCAGACCCCAGTGCCGCACGTGGCCAACGACACCAATGATCCGGGCCGGCGCGCCCATCGCCTGAATCCAGAGACGTTTGCCAACAACATCCTTGCGGCCGAAAGCATGCTGCGCGAGATTTTCGTCGACCACTACGACTGCTTCACTCCCCTCTCGATCTTGCTGATCGAAGAAGCGGCCCTGATGGAGCGGGATGCCCATGACCTTAAGGTAATCCGGGGTTACGCTGGAAGCCAGCGCGAACGGCTCTTGACCGGGAGGCAGCGGATTGGACGTGGTGCGGTAGTTCAGAACGTTCTCTCCCTCGCGCATCGGGACGATATCTGCCAGAGCAACGAATTGCACATCCGGCACTTTCCGCGCGCGATCCAGCACCTCCTGCCACGCGGACCGAATCTGTGCCGGGTTTGCCATCGCGTTAGGGGAGAGTGCGAACCGCGCCGTCAGCACATTTCGTGGATCCAGACCAGGATTCAGAGAGGAGAGCGCTAACAGCGTGTGCCCGAGCATTCCCGCTGAGACCAGTAAGACAACCGCAAGCGCGATCTCAGAGATGACGAACGGGCTGTGCAGATGGCGCGAACCTGCGGTCACCGTCCGTCCGCCGCGCAGCGCTTGTTCGAGCCTGTGCACGGGAACGCGTAGCGCCGGTGCTAACCCAAAAAGGAGACCACATAAAAGCGACATCCCGATGGCAAAACAAAGCACGCGCCAGTCAATGCGGATCTCGTTCACGCGCGGTAATGAGCCCGGCCACAGCGCCACGAACGGATGCAGGCTCACGGCTGCCGCGAAGATACCCAGAACACCGCCGCAGAGTCCAAGCACAGCGCTCTCGGTCATGCATTGGCGAACCAGGCGCCCGCGGCCTGCTCCAAGCGCCACCCGCATGGCCAATTCCCGCTCACGAGAAACCGCCCGTATCAGAAATAAACTCGCGATATTCACGCATGCGATGAACAGCACCAATCCCACCGCGGACAGGAGCAGCCAGAGAGTGCCGCGGACATCCTTGACCAGATCCTGCATGAATGGACGGACAAGCATCCTGACCCCGGCATCCGACTTCGGATATTCTCGTGCCAAGCGGCGATGGATGAGGCTGACTTCTTCCTGAGCCTGATTCGGAGTGACCCCCGCGGCCAGGCGCGCCACGACATTGACGAAAGCCGCACTGCGATTCTGCATTCTGAGGTCAGTGCTTTGACCGAGCGGAGTGAATACGTCCGCCTCCCCGGATAACTGAAAACCCGGAGGCGCGATACCGATCACCACACAGTTCTTGCCGTCGAAGATAAGCTTCCTGCCCAGCGCTGCGCGATCCCCGGCGAACCGGCGCTGCCAGAGGTCGTAGCTAATCATCGCTACCGGCGCTGCACCAGGCCGATCTTCCTCGGAGCGGAAGGCGCGTCCATAGAGAGGGCTGATCCCCAGAGCGGGGAAGAGGTCCGCGGAGATCTGCCGGCCGTCCACGTATTCCGGCTCTCCTGGCGCGCTGATCGTGCCACCGGTGTAGGTCCAGCCGGCCACCACCAGGCTGCGGCTTTCCTGACGAATATCCTTGAAATCCGGATAGGAGAAGCCCCAGAACTCGCCCAGGTGTTCCAGGAATCCATGCAGGACGACGAGCCGGGCTGGCTGCGAAAAAGGCAGAGGTCTGAGCAGGACGCTGTTGATTAACGTGAACATGACCGTTGTCGCGCCAATCCCCAGGGCGGAGATCAGCACCGTGCTGGCAGCAAAACCGGGCTTGCGGCGAAAGCTGCGCAGCGCATACCGTGTGTCCTGAAGCAATTCTTCGGCCCAACGGGTGCCGCGCGCCTCCCGGCAGTATTGCTTCACCTGCTCAGGACCGCCAAGCGCGATCCGGGCTTCGCGTTGCGCTTGTTCGGCAGAGCGTCCGCGCGCGATCAGGTCACTCGCATGCTGGTCCAAATGGAACCGCAGCTCCTTTTCCAGTTGCTCTTCCATGTGGTTCCGGCGCCACAAACGAGACCACCAGTTCATTGAGCACCTCGCTCGGCAATACCGAGAATGAGGCCGACGCCCTCGATCAACCGTTGCCAGCTAGCGGCCTCGGCATCAAGCTGCTTCCGGCCCTTGCGCGTCAGCTTATAGAATTTTGCTTCCCGCCCGGTCTCCGTTTTTTTCCAATCGGCTGCCAGGAACCCGCGATTTTCCAGCCGGTGCAGTGCCGGGTAGAGCGAACCTTCCGGAACTTGAACGACACCACCCGATACCTGTTCCAGCCGTTGCGCGATGGCGTATCCGTGAACCGGCTCAACCGCGACCGCCTTCAGGATCAGCAGGTCGAGGGTACCTTGCGGGAGGTCGGATTTCTGGGCTGCCACCGATACCTCCATCTTCTATGGGTAAAGTAGCAGAGCACACATAGAAGCGCAAGGTATAGCCTGGACTACCAGCCCATCTGTCGCATTCGCTCCAGGATGAGCGCGCTCGATTGATTCATGCGCGCGGGCCGTCGCTTCAGGGGAGCCGGTAGAATAGCGGCCAGCCGCGCCGCCTGTTCACGGTCGGTCTTCCGGGCCGCGTTCCCGTCGTAGTAATGACAGGCCGCGTCCGCGCCATAAATCCCCGGCCCCCATTCGACCACGTTGAGGTAGATCTCCAGAATGCGAAGCTTGCCGAGAAAGAGTTCGGCCACCGGCACCAGTGTGAACTCCGCCCCTTTGCGGAGGATCGAGCGCCCGGTTCCGAAGAAGAGATTTTTTACCAGTTGCTGGGTAATGGTAGAGGCTCCGCGGGTACGATCCCCTTCAAAATCTTCGCCGGCGGCGATTTGGATTTCGTGCCAATCGAAGCCATGGTGCTGGTAGAAGCGCGCGTCTTCCGCGGCGATGACAGCGTGCTGAAGGTTGGGCGAAATCTGACTGAGAGGAATAAATTTGTAGCGTTCCAGGTACGGCGTCTGGTGAACCCAACTCTGCAAGCGACGCTGGATGTGCACTGCAGTGGTCGGTGGGTCTATCCACCGGGCGGCCAGAAGCAGGAGCGCGGCGAGCAACCAGAGAAGCGCCACACTGATGACGAGCCATCGAACACATGATCGCAGGACATCTTTCCGAGCAGGGTACTGGGGTGTATTTTGGGGCCTCTTGGTCTCGTCAGAATCATAACCGGGGCCGGATTCCCGCCTATTCGCTGATCTTGCGTGGTTTGTCACCTAGGACGAATGCAGCAGCTCATCCAGACGTGAGCGATAGGTTCGGCTCACGCGCAATGTCTTGCCGTCGCGTAGTGTGAGCACTGCATCTCGATTTGCCGAAGGATCTACCCGCGCAATGCGCTCTACCTGCACAATCGTGGAGCGGTGAATCCGAACGAACTGCGTCGGGTCGAGGCGAACCTCCAGCAAGGTGAGAGGTTCACGGACCAGGTGGGTTCTACCGCCAACATGCAATCCAGCGTAGTCTCCCAATCCCTCAATCCAATCCACATCTCCGGCCTGAACGAAGGTAAACTCATTCCCGCGGCGTACTGGAAAACGCTTGATTGCACCGCCATGGTCCTCTTTGTCTGCCAACGTGAGAAGTCCGTAGAGCCGCTCGAAATTGGCTTCCTGCCGGTGAAGAGCCAACATGCGCCGTGCACGTTCGATACAAGCCCCAAATCGTGCGTCGTCAATTGGCTTGAGCAGGTAGTCGAGCGCGGCAACGTTAAAGGCATCCAGGGCGTACTCCTCATGTGCAGTGAGAAACACGATGCACCGGGCTTGCTCTCTAGGCAATTCTCGCAGCAGATCTAATCCGGAAATGCCAGGCATTTCCACGTCGACAAAAATCAGATCAGGCGACACCTGTGGAATCTTCGCACGCGCCTCCTCGCCCGTGCTGCACTCCCCAACCACCAGCATGTCGGAATAAGCACTTAACCGCGTAATGATGCCAACTCGGGCTAATGGCTCATCATCAACAACCAGAACGCGAATGTCCATGGTCCAGCCCCTTATGAAACGATCGAAGACGCCTTGGTCAGAGGGAAGTGAATCGAGACCAGGAACCGGTTGTTCTGCGCCGTGGAGACGGTGACGCTCCCTTGTTCTCCATAGAGTGTTTCCAGTCGCGTCTTGGTGTTTGCCAGGCCAAGCCCATGTCCTTCGTCACCGGAATGCAGCGGACTTTCTGTACGGTCATTTTCTATCTCGATGCGAAGCTGTTCTTCGATGACAGAGGCTCTGATCGCGACCTCGCCCCCATTGGGACAACGTGCGATGCCGTGCCGGATCGAATTCTCCACAATCGGTTGCAAGAGAAACCTGGGGACCTCTGCTTCGTAAGCTTCTGAGCTAACGCTCAGCGCGACAGTAAGACGAGGTCCAAAACGGACCTGTTCGATGGAAAGATATTCCTCTGCGACGGCCAGCTCCTCCCGGAAAGTCACCAGATGAGCTTCTGGGAAGCTGAGGGTATTTCGTAGTAGACCTGCCAGTTTTGCGATCATCTCAGTAGCCCGTTCGGGTTGCTTGCTTACCACCAGCGACGAGATGGCGTTCAGGGTGTTAAACAGGAAGTGAGGCTGCAATTGGTAACGGAGTGCCTGAAGTTGGGCCTCACGCGCCGTTGCTTCTGATGCCAACAATCGATTCCTCTGCTCCTCGACGGTACCGTAATGCTTGATCCCGAAGTAAAGTGCGCTCCATGCGATGAAAACGATCGTACCTTCGAATGCTCCGGCGGCGACCTTACTCCAGCTGAGGGGTGTCTGGGGCTCAACCAAGTGGAGTGCCGTGAGAGCCGATACGACGGTGCATAGAACGCCCAGAACGTACGAAACTCCTACTGATAGAAACAGGGCAGAAGCTAACGGGGTAGACCGGCGCCAGAGCAAGTGACAACAGGCATAGAGAACGAAGCTGGCCAAAAACGTTGAACAGAGGAAAGCGAGTTGGTAATCCACTGCTTCCCGCATGTGACGAAATGGGATGTAGGAGACGGCGGTTGCCAATCCATAAAGCGTCCATCCTCCGATTTGGAGCGGCCAAAAAGAAGGTGCGCGGCGTTGGAGAGCAATCTGGGGCACGCATCCATTCTAGCGACCGGGTTCTTCCGCTGAAACCGGCTGGGCGTATGAGATGCACGACTCACCGCAGAATTGCGGAGGTTCGCCACCTGTGACCTTCCGTCCGCCTCGGATCGACGTTAGGGTTACTGCTGAACTTCAGGCGAAAGGTGGCGAAATGACTGTACTGAGAGGGATGGTAAAGACCGTGATGGGGGTTGTGTTTGTAACGCTGTGCGCAATTGCCGTAGTTGCGATGGGCACGCCAAAGGGGCTTGCTTCCTCTTCAAGTATGGCCCCTCTTCCGGCGCCGGGAATGTACGTGATCGATCCGATTCATAGTTTTGCTTATTTTGGCGCCTGGCACCATATTGTCGGACTGGTGCGGGGCAGGTTCGACAAAGTTACCGGGACGATCTCAGCCGCCAAGGAGCCGGCAGACTGCGCCGTGGATATTTCGATTGACACGGCGAGTATCGATACCCAGTTCGCCAGGCGGGACGAGGACTTACGGGGCCCGGATTTCTTTGATGTGAAGAACTTTCCCGCGATGACGTATCGCGGCCGCGGCATACGAAGCACCGCGGACGGCGCGTGGGTCATGGATGGCTCGCTCACCATTCGTGGCGTGACAAAAGAGGTGCCATTGACGTTCCGGTTCAAGGGATTGTTCCCGGACACAGCTCCGACCGATCCGCCGCGTGTGTCGTTTCACGCAACGGCCGCGGTCAAGCGCGGCGATTTCGGAATGACCCGCGACAATCTGATGGAGCTAGGGCCGAACCCGAAGGGACCCGACGTGGAGATCGAAATCGACGTGGAGGCCAACGAGAGTACGCCGGCAAAGTGAGTCGCTTTAAAAGCTGCTTCTTTGCCAATTGCGATACCAGCGCATGGACTGGCAAACATGCACTGGAAACTGGTATCAAAGATGCATGGATCTCGCTTTTTCCGTCGGCAATCGTAGCTTTAACGGACCTAAGCTTCAAAAGAAGCTACTAAAGCATTTCGCAGTCTCTGCTCGCGACATCGCGACTGCCGGACGCCAGTTTCCCATTACCGCGCGGATCGATGTACAGTCCGGGTTGGAGAGTTTACTCAAAGAAGATCCGCAAACACCTTTGGTTGGGCTTGTCTCTGCGAACTCGCATGAGAGCCTCACCTTCGCTCAAATGCTCGGTGGCCCTCACTTTCACGTCGATGTTGGCCCCCTGCAATACGACGAGATCGATATCGGTGATCCGGTTCCGATACCTTGTCTTAAGAACGGTTTGTGGATGGGACACAAAGCGGGGTTACCCTTCGCGATCATGCTCGCGCCGGGCGGCAGATTCGGTTTCCAGGTGGGGGTGGGCGTTGAGGTTGCGGTTCCCGCAGGCGAACCAGGGGCCCAGTTCTCACAAGATTTCTTCCGCCAACTAGAGCAGGTCATCAGTCAGGGCCGGACCTATCGCGGTCGCATCATTTCGCTCGAGGCCCACCACCATCCGATGGGCGGCGGCAGTTCGGTGAAGGTACATCGACTGGCCAAAGTGAACAGCGAGGACGTCGTGCTACCGCAGAAAACGCTGGCCACACTCGATCGCAACGTGGCTGGCTTTATGGCTGCGCGCGACGCACTCAAGTCAATGCGGTTTCCGGCCCGCAAAGGGCTGTTGTTTTACGGTCCCCCCGGAACAGGAAAAACCCATACCATCCACTATCTGGCTTCGCAGTTACCCAATCATACGACCCTGCTCGTGACCGCCGAGCAAGTCGGGTTGCTGGGAGAGTATTTTCGCCTGGCGAGGTTTCTGCAACCATCCATGATGGTGATTGAAGATGTGGATCTGATCGCTCGCGAAAGAACGCAGATGCGCAATGGAGGTGAGGAGGTTTTGCTGAACAAACTGCTGAACGAAATGGATGGGTTGCGCGAAGATTCCGATGTGCTGTTTATTCTGACCACCAATCGTCCGGATCAGATTGAGCCGGCGTTGGTCTCGCGTCCGGGTCGTATCGACCAGGCGATTGAGTTTCCGTTGCCGGACGTGGAAGGCCGGACTAAGTTGACAAAGCTCTACGCGCGGGATTTGCAAATAGCAGATGACCTGCTGGATCTGGTCGTTCGGCGTACGCAAGGTGTCAGCGCCGCCTTCATCAAAGAACTGATGCGGCGCTGTGCGCAGTTTCAGATTGAAACCTCCGGCGGCAAAGTACTAGCGCAAGCGTCGGTGGACGCGGCACTCGAGGAAATGCTGTTCGCGGGCGGTGCTTTGAACCGGCGATTACTTGGTGGCGAGGGAGCTGATCCATCGCCGGCATAGACAGCACTGTTCCTTCCAAAGTCCGCTAAAGCTTCCGCCGCTCCTCTTTGTCGAGGATGACTCAGGAAAGTGGCTTCACGATCACCCCGGATTTCATAACCCAAACAACGTGCTCCATAACCGTAATATCGTCGAGCGGGTTCGACGGCACCGCAACCAGATCGGCGAACTTGCCCGTCTCGATGGTCCCCAGGTCCTGGTCCAGGGATAGCAACTCTGCCCCGTTCATGGTTGCCGCCTGCAGCGCCTGGAGCGGGGTCATGCCACCTCTTACCAGGGCGCCGAACTCCTTCGAAACCGACTCATCGACGTCGTCATCATCGACCCCATAAGCAATTTTGACGTGATACTTCAAAGCGCGTTGAAATGCGGGACCCTGTTCTTTCACGATGGCAATGCCTTTCGCCATGCTGCTGGGTTCGCGGCCTTTGGAGAGTCCAGTCTGTAGATCATGCTGGAAGCAATAGAGCGTCGGCACCAGCCAGGTACCTCGTTCGGCCATCAGCTTGGCGCCTTCCTCGTCGAGCATCGTGCCGTGCTCAATGGAGTCCACGCCTGCGCGAACGGCGGCCTTGATGCCGACCGTGCCTTCGGCGTGGGCCATCACTTTGTGTCCTGCGCGATGTGCATCTTCGACCGCACGCGCCATCTGTGCGTCGCTCAGCTCCTGCACCCGATAGTCGCTGATGGGGTCCATGACGCCGCCAGTCGCCATAAGCTTGATCCAGTCGGCGCCGAATTTAATATCGCGGCGGACAATGCGGCTCACGTCATCGACGGTATCTACCTGGTTGGGCTGGTCCAGAGACGGCTTATCGGGGGAGAGGCGATCAGAGTCCCCGTGACCGCCGGTAAGCGATACACAGCTACCGGCGGCCACAATGCGCGGCCCGGTGATGAGGTGTTCCGCAACCCCCTTACGCAGGGCGAACTGCGGATAAGACGGATAGGATTCGCACGCATCGCGCACCACCGTAAACCCGTGCTTAAGCCAGAGTTGCAGGTTAGACACGCCGCGCACGGTTGCCTCCGGAGCGGAGGTCAGCAGGTACGACGCAGAGGACTGGGTGGTGGGATCGGAGAGTAGGTGCCCGTGAGCGTCGATGAGTCCAGGGACAATGGTGAAGCCGCTCAGATCCATGACCGGATGATCCCCGGTTGTAGAAGGTGGCGAGGTGGAGATAGCGGCGATCCTCTCGCCCGTGACCGTGATGTAGGCATCTGTGGTCACGTGCCCGTTACGCACATCGATCAGCTTGCCCGCATGGATGATCTGGGTTTGCAGGGTTTGTTGGGCGTCAGACGAGGTAGCTGCCAGGAATGCAAGCAGGGCGAAGAAAAGAGAGGTGCGCTGCAGCGAGCGGAGATGTATCAAGCAGGTGTCCTTCACGAAGCAGGTATCGCGTTATGGTAGCAGCCGCCGAAACAGTGGCTGAGGTGCGTGCCGGGATATCCATCGCGGGAGGAATCGCATCCCCTCAATGAGGTGTCCGAAAATGCTTTCGCTGGAAAAAGAGTTTGAGGACCGCCGGCATGCCGGTCGGGTGTTGGCGCGATCTTTGCTGTCATCCCTGGCCGAGGTTGATTATCAGGATGGCATCGTGCTCGGGCTACCGCGCGGTGGGGTGCCGGTTGCCTATGAAGTTGCGCGAGCACTGGATCTGCCTTTAGATGTGTTCATCGTTCGCAAGTTGGGAGTGCCGGGTTTCGCAGAGTTGGCCATGGGAGCAATCACGACCGATGGAACGGTCGCCATGAATCAAGCGGTTATCCAGGAATTTGGCATTACTCAGGAAGCGATCGATGCAGTGGCGGAACGGGAGAAGTTAGAAATCGGACGCCGGGAACTGGCCTATCGTAACGGACGTGCTCCCGCGCGGATCGAGGGCCGTACGGCCATTTTGGTGGATGATGGAGTCGCGACTGGAGCCAGCATGCTGGCTGCTGCGCGAGCTTTGCGGCGAAGGGCTCGCAAGGTGATTGTGGCGGTTCCAGTGGCAGCGCCCAGCACGTGCGAAAAACTCCGCACGGAAGTGGATGAGGTAATCTGCGTGTGCGTACCGTGGCAGTTCTATTCCGTGGGGAGTTTCTATCAGAATTTCGAGCAGACTACGGATGAAGAGGTTCGTACCTTGCTCTCTCAGTCGCGCGCCGATCGAGCGGCGTAGCCAAAAATAGACACTCAGCGCCGGGAAAGATCCAGCATTACGATGTCGGAACGGTCCTGCACTCGCTCCAAGACAACTTCATGGCCGTCTAGAGAAATGTCGAAGTCATTGATTTCGAAATCGGGAGGCAGGTTGGTTAACTGTTGTTCAGTGCCGGTCTGCCGGTCGATAAGCCAGAGATCTTTGTGTTGTATGTCTCCCTGTAGGACTACGAGTGACCGCCCTCCGGGGAGAAAGGCCAAATGCCGGGCCCCACGGGTGAGTTTCAGGGGCGGCAGCGTGTACGGTTTGCCTTCGGGGGTGACCGACTTCACGGAAAACGTGGTACCAATGTCGGGGCCGGAGTAAACAAGGAAGCTTCCGCCGGGTGCCCACACCGGGTCGACGGAATACTCGCGGACAAATGAAGTGGGAGGGCGGCCGTCGAGGGGTACGCGAACCAGGTGCGGGACCCCGTGATCGTCCGCCGCTGTAATGATCGATAGCCCGTCGGGCGCCCATGTGGGAGCACCGTGCAGCTTAAGCGAGTCGGTGACGATGCGGGCGTTCGTACCGTCGGAGTGCATCGCGTACAAGAGTGTTTGCCCGTGTTGGCTGACCGAGAAGGTGACATTGTGTCCATCGGGGGAACTGGTTGGGCCGCCGATTACTCGGGCCCCTTCGCCACTCCACAACTGGGTGCTGGTTCCGTTGGCAAGCTTCCAGATGTTCTCGCCCGAGCCGGCGAGGGAAAGATAGAGAAGATAATCTGGACCCAGCCGGGGGGAGAAGCCAGTACTGGTGGTGAGTGGGATGGGGGCCGCTGCGGACGCCTCCGCGAGCGAATCAGTGATCTGCAACCGCCAGAGCGTTGTTTTTGGGCTGGCGACGGAAAGCACCAGACGGCGCCCATCAGCGCTGGCTGCCAGAGACGTGTAGCGATCAAGACCAGACGTCAGCCGGTGGGGAATACGGCGCTCGACGTCTATGCTGTAAAGAAAAGGGCCCGAACCGTCGGCATCACCGGCGAGATACATCAGCGTTCGTCGATCCAACAGGACGGGGTAGCTTACGCGTGCATTGTGGTACGTGATCCGTTCGGGAATTCCACCGGCTGCAGGGATACGCCAAATATCGAGTTTGTCCGGAAGCTCGCCCTGAACAAAATAGAGGAATACCGCATCGCGCGACCACAAGGGAAAGTGAGAGTGGAGGCCGGCAGGCGCAGTAAAGATGGGCCGGTCGCCGGGTCGCGGAGGGCCGTTCGAGACGAATAAAGGGTCTCCTGGTCCGGGCGTGTGGTAGGCGAGCCGGGAGCCGTCGGGCGACCAGTCGTACTCGGCCACGCCTTCGAGGTAGGGCCGCGGCTCTCCACCCAGCGTGGGCACGGCCCAGACGCTGATGTTGCCGCCGTTGGAGCCGTCTTGTTTGCGGTCCCAAAACGTGACCGCGGAGCCGTCGGGCGCGAAGCCCAACGCACGAATCGATGGATTCACAATTCCCCGCATGCTGCCGCGAGTCAAGTTGTGGAACTGTGCCGAACCGGCCTGGGTGACCCAAACGTCCATCGGTCCATCCCGGTCTGACAGAAACGCGATGAAGTGACCGTCGCGTGATACGGCAGCAGACTGCTCGATTCCACCGAAATCGGTGACCGGTTGAAAGTGGGCGTCGGTGAGCGGGTTACGCCAAAAGTACTCTGTCCTTTGCAACCAGAATGCTGCGCCGATCACCATTACGGCGGCCACCAGGGCGAGCAGCGAGGGAATCTTCCACCTGGCGGGAGAGGGTGGGATCGGAGCGGGAGGCGGCACGGGTGGGGGAGATGGGGTGACGCCGTTTCCGTTCTCCGGCGCTGGACGAAGATTCCGGCTTTGCGTCCACGCGTCCAACTCTGCACGAGAGGCGTAGACCGAACCCATCCTGTCATGCAGGTGCCGGTGAACCGGCATTCCCTCCCGCTTTTCCCAGCGCTGGACGGTGGTCACGTCGCGGTTGAGGTAGGCTGCGATTTCCTTCCACGAATCCAGCCGATCTTCCAGCGTTCCCTCCTTTATCGCTCCGCGGAGCGGGGAACCCAAATTGTAGCGTCCGCTGCCTCGGAAGGCACGGCAAAAGGCTGCATTCCACCGCAAGTCACGGTTTTGCTGCGGTGGTGTGCCTTACCGCTTGCAGGTATCCGGATAGTTGCCCGATGGTGGCCGTGGGTTACAAATTTTTGGAGGAATTTCATGAAGAGTAGGGGTTTCTGGTGGGCAGTACCCGTCGCCACGGTTCTGGCGTTGGTAATCGTGAGCGCAGCGCTGGCTCAAAAACCGAAATGTAAAGAATTTCAAGGGGTGATCAATGCCTATACACCCCAAACCAAGACAACGGCGGATGGAGTGACCACGGCAACAGGTCCGTATGAAGTGCGGGGTCCATGGTCCTTGAAGTTAAAGGATGACGGAACCAAGGCAGATTTTTCCGCAGCCCTGAACATGGGCTTTTCTGATGGTTGGGTCTTGACGCCGACGGGTGGGAATGGGAATTTTGATCCGGCTGCCAGGGGCGCCCACACCCATCACATTACGGTGGTCGATGGTCAGGTCACTTCGATTCCGAACGGATTTCAGGTAACCGGCACGGCCATGTTTACCAAGAACGGCGGCCCTGCGCCTCCGGCCATTGAGCCATCGCCTGTGGTGATCGAGATTACGGGCGGTGACAAGGTCGAATTTTCGAATGTCACGCTGACGTTTGAGTCTCCTGGCTCCATGCACTTTGGAGCTTCGCCCCTCCCGGGTGTTGTTCGCAGCGTCGAAGAAAAGTAGAGGTACTCAAGCGGGGGTGGCCCAGGTCTGAAAAGCGAGGCCTGGGCGACCCGCTATCTTGCTGCTCTTCCGAATGACTGACTACGGCACGGCTGAAGCGAAGTGGAGGGATCTGCAGTTCTCCCCATCCCGCAACCACTCCAACCTGAGCCACCCTCTCCCCTTGTCATCCCGACCGAAGCGCGGCGAAGTGGAGGGATCCGCAGTTCTCCCCGTCCCGCAACCACTCCAACCTGAGCCACCCCTCTCCCCTTGTCATCCCGACCGAAGCGCAGCGAAGTGGAGGGATCTGCAGTGCGCCCATCCAGCAACCATCTTCACCTGAGCCACCCCTCTCCCCTTGTCATCCCGACCGAAGCGCAGCGAAGTGGAGGGACCTGCGGTTCTCCCCATCCCACAAATCCCGACTTTTTCCGCGGCCTCTAAATCCCGATCTCTCTCCGTTCATTTACGGCCAGACTAAAGTCGTGCCCTGATACAACAAAAACAAAACGCAACATCCAAAAAGGGAGGCATGTCCGTGCAGTGTAGCTGACTACATTTGCTTGAAGGGACCCAGGGTGTCATGCTCGAAACATGAAATGCAATCAAGTGCTGTGCGCGATTCTGGGGTCCGTGCTGTCTTGTTGTTTGACGGCTGGAGCACAGGAAAAAGGATACTGGCGAGCTGCCAGCTCGACAGCCCAGTCGATCACTGGGGACGTGACCCTCTCGACGGAGAAGATTGCAATCAATTTTTCAAGTTTTACCATCGCCCAGATCCGAGCTCTGGAGCCGGGCGAGCTAAGCGCAGTTTTTGAAGCAGAGAGTGGTGCGGGTGGGAGCGGCAATCTCTACCGGCTGAGCGTGCCTGCGGCAAAAGTTTTGCTGCATAAAAATACGTTGTGCGGATCAGAGCAGACCCAGTGGATGGCTACATATGTTTCCGGGCGTGTGTTGCATCTGGCATTTTTCTCCGGGCCAAAGATGCCGGTGCTTACGCCGGAGGGGATTGCGAATTCGACGGATCTGTGTGGGACGTTTCTTTACGCGCGGTGAGCGGGTGGCAGACTGACGAGGGTGGTGATTTTGTTTGCGCTGGCGGCGCAGTAGCTTACGCGAAGTGTCCTGCGAATCCACTCTTGCGCTCACATCAACCCTGAACGGGGCTCCCATGTGTTCGCACCACCGTACGTGGGTTAAGAAACCTGGGGCGAAGCCCCATAAGCGCTAACTTTAAGAAATTACTTCCTCTTTGCCCGTCACTCGACAGTCATCGTAGGACCAGGGTCTCCTTTTGGTAAAACACGGCGTCAGCTTTCAGACGGCGGCCCGTGTCTTTACCGACCCTCATGCCCTAGTAGAGCTAGACCGTATTGAAAATGGCGAAGAACGATGGCAGACGATAGGGGTTGTCGAGGGTGTACTGATGCTCATGGTGGCTCACATCGTGCGAGAACAGGACGATATCGAAATAATCCGTATCATCTCGGCAAGACGTGCCAACCGCAGGGAGAGGAGACGTTATGAAGAAGAAAATGGTTAAACATGAGATCGATTTGTCCCATCCCCCTGCGCTGACAGCAGAGCAGAAAGCGGAGTTGAAGGCGCTCCGGGCCAAACCGGAAAGCGAGATCGACTCGAGCGATATTCCGCCGTTGCCAGCGGATTTCTGGAAGAAGGCGGTGCGCAACCCGTTTTACCGGCCTACGAAAACTTCAACCACTGTGCGCATTGATTCCGACGTGCTGCATTGGCTGCGCGCTCATGGCAAAGGCTACCAGTCGCGGTTGAATGCCATCCTGCGACGTGAGATGTTGGCCTCACTCAAGATGACCGTGGCCAAGCACGGGGAGTAAAGGTGAAAGTAGGACAGCCTATGCCGACGTTCCAGGACTGGTTGGCGAGTCGACGCAAAGCTACGGATGGTTTGGTTGCAGCGGAAAAAGCGTCCAATTGGCGTCCAACAAGCGTTGCCGAACCGTCCTCAGAGGTCCTTTGGTAGCCATCCGTGTCCTCTGTTTTCAACAAGTCACCAAAAGCCAATCTTAGTGCTTAGCGTGGACAACATGAACGCCAGCGTGTCCGGGCGCGAGTCCTTGAACGGCGTGGCCGAACCTGGACGCGATCTCCTGGAAAGGGATGTCTTCGATGGCACAAAATCCGTGCGAGCGAAGAATCGCTGCCATGCCGGCCGGCTCGAAACGGCTGACCGAACGTTCATCAATTTTCTTAAGCTGTTTGGTCCGCTCCTTTTCTAATTGCCTTAGCTCTTCGGAGAATGCCTCGGGAGGCTCCATGTAGTCGAACACCACCTCCGAGTTCTGGATGGACGACATGTAGTCCAGGGTGCGGCCGATAGCGTCCTGTGTCAGATATGGCACCACCCCGAGCCAAGTGAAAAACGCGGGTGAGTTCTGCTGAAAGCCTGCGGCGGCGAGCTTTTCTCCCACATCGTCCCGCTCGAAATCGACTGGCACGAAAATAAGCCATGGTGGAAGTGCGATTTGAGCTTCGGCCAAGCGCTCGAGTTTCCATGCTAGCGTCGCGGGGTGGTCCACCTCATAGATACGGATCTGTCGTGCGCCGTGGGGATTCCGGAGAGCGAAAGTGTCGAGTCCGGCGCCCAGGATGACGATCTGCCGAACCCCTTTTTCGACAGCTCTTGACAAAGCATCTTCTGCGATCCGGCTTCGCGCGGTGGTGAACAAACGTCCGATGCTGGCCAAGGGGTGTTGGTTCGCAAATTGAAGCACGTCCTTTTCGTCTTCACGCAGAATCTTCATGGCAAATGGATCATAGAGGATTGAGCCATGATCGAGCACCTGATGAGCAGCTCGTTGTCGGGCGATTATCAGGGCTGTGCGGCTGGGTTCATTAGGCTTCATGAAGCGTATGATAATCCGCCAAGAGAAGCTGGTTTGGATGCTGTGTTTTGCTTTTGCCCTGATACAAAACAGAGTTTTTCCGGGGCGTGATTAGCCCCCGAGGCCTTTCGAAATCTCAGCTCTACCCGGTGGAGCCGCTGCTCTAGCCGGCATTCTTCCGGTTACTTCAGCTTCTGAGTAAGGGGCAGATACTCGTCCCGGAGGTGCGTTTGACGGCTCGTCATGGGGATGGCAATTCCTTCGATAAACACCTGCTGAACCGACGTGCGGACGTCCAACGGGTCGCCGTTTGCGATCACCACGTTCGCAACTTTGCCCACGTCCAAAGAGCCTAGTTTGTCGGCGACGCCAAACATCTCCGCTGGGTTGAGGGTGATTGCCTTCATTGCCTCATCGTAGGGTAAGCCATAGGCTACCGCGTAGCCCGCCGCGTAGGGCAGATTTCGACTATCGGGTGATTCTGGGCCGAGAGATGACAGAGCGATCTTAACCCCGCGCCTCTCAAGCTCTGCTGGGAGGGAAAATACCGCATCGTAACGCTCGTTAGCTTCGGGCGCATCATAAATCGAACCCACGATAACCGGCACCTTATAGGACGCGATCGTGTCGAGCAGATCCGTCGAGTGCGTGACGTGGTTAAGAATCACTTTAAGGTTGAACTCCTTCGCGATGCTCATGGCGACTTCAACCTCACGACTCTCGTAGGCGCCAAACACGACCGGTTTCTCGCCTTTCAGGTAAGGAATCAGGGCCTCGAACTTGAGGTCGATTTTCGCTGGTGGCCCTTTGTGGTCGGGCTTTGCCGCGGCCTCCTTCTCGTCCATGTAGTTCTGGGTGTCCAGGAAGGTCTGGCGAAGTTGCGAGGCCAAGCCCATGCGTGTCGAGGGAAACTTGGAGGTTCCCGGCGCATTCCCTCTCCGCCGGAGGTCGCCCTCGAAATTCATAGCCAAGGCAATATCCGGGGTGAGGATCATGGCATTGCGGTCCTTGCCATAAAGTTGAATCAGAGCGTCCTGCCCAGCAACGGAATCCTCCGAGGCTGGCGCCACGATCGCGTTGGTCACGCCATTGATGCGCTCAATAGGGATGTGTACCGTCTCGGCGTGGAAAGCATCGACCACACGCAATTGGGGAAAGATTTCATCGCTCTTCTCTGCCAGATCGCTGCTGTTCTCATCCGACTCGACTTCGACCAGCCCAAGACGGGTTTCCGCGTCGAACAGGCCCGGATAGACCGTCATCCCCTTCGCGTCAAAGATCTGCGCGTCCTTCGGCGCTTTGATCGAAGCCGTGGGACCGACCGCCGTAATCTTGCCACCCTCCAGAATCACGGTCCCGTTATCGATCGTGCCATGGGTAATGGTGAGCAGTTTGCCACCGGTGATCACCACCGGTTTCGGCAGTGCGATCGCGGTTGTATTCGGACCAACCGGGGCTGGGCTGCCCGGGTTGGCGCGTTGGGTTTTGGGGGGAGCCGCGGCTTGAGCGAATGCACTCGCCGTGTTGAGCCAGGCAAAGAGACAGGCCGCCGCGACGATACACGCGGCAGTCGATCTTCCTCTGCGGCGAAGTCCTTCTTGCCGGATCATTGTCCATCTCCTTCTTCGTCTTCCGCGCCCGAGAACCCGCTGCTATGCATCACTCCGTGGAACTGGGTGGTGCCGAAACCGGGAAGGCTGCTATCGAAGAAGAGCTCGCCGTCAATGTAGACCTTTTCCGCGCGTGCGTAAGTGGAAAGTGGAGCAACATTCCACAAAACCAGATCGGCATCTTTGCCGATGTCGATGGAGCCCACACGGTCGTCCACGCCAATAATCCAGGCAGGATTGAGAGTAATCATCTGCAGCGCCTCTTCTTCGGTCGCTCCGCCGTAATGAATCATCTTCCCCGCTTCCTGGTTAAGGCGTCGCACGTAGTCGTTGGAGTCGCTTTTCAACGCCACCCGAACACCTTCGCGCATGCTCATGGTAGCGTTCCAGGGGATGGCATCCCAGGCTTCGTCCTTGTAGCCCCACCAGTCGGCAAACGTCGCGATGGCCGTGCCCGTCGGCGCGATCTGATCGCCGACTTTATACATCTCGAGGGCATGGTGGAAGGCACGAATCTTGTATCCATATTCCTTGGCGATCGCCTCTTCCGTAAGGAACTCATCGGCCCGATAGCAATGGATCTGGACCAGAAGCTTGCCCCGCAGGACGTCAGAGAGCGCTTCCAGCTTGAGGTCACGCTTCGGCGCGACGGCATCTTTGTCGTTCTTGGCAACCTTGGCGTGGTACGCGTCCCAGCTTGCCATGTAGGCTTTTGCGTCTTCAAAGGACTGGCGCATCACTTCGAAATTGCCCATGCGCGTAGACGGCAGCTCGTTGCGATGGCCGTATACGCGCTTGGGATTCTCACCGCTGGCGAACTTGATGGAACGGGGCGCGTTGGGAAAAAGCATCTGATCGCGCGAAACGCCGAATTTGTTCTTGATCACCACCGCCTGTCCGCCAATCACGTTGGCAGACCCATGCAGCAGCAGTTCCGTCGTCACTCCGCCCGCCAGTGCTCGATACAGAGCACTGTCCAGGTTGTCGAAGGCATCGATCATCATCATGGAAGGAGTGACCGGGCTGGTTGCTTCATTCACATCATTACTGAGGGCGGAGTGGGAGTGTGGATCGATGATCCCGGGCGTGAGGAACTTGCCCGTAGCATCCAGGACCGTCGCATCCGGGGGCGCGCTGACAGTCACGCCGACCCCTGCGATCTTGCCCTGGTGAATCCAAACACTTCCGCGAGGGATGATCCCGTGCGAAGCGGTCATCACCGTCGCGTCCCTGATGACGAAATCAGCCGCGGGTGTCTTAGTCTGCGCAGGTAGTCTAAGGACACCGAGAAGGAGCGCGATCGAAAGAATACCCTGGAGACACTTGGATCCGACGTTTGCCATTGACAACAAAGCCGTGACCTCCCGCAACGAGAATCAGACTTCTTTAGGACCCAACAAGACAGGCTTCGCCAACACAATATCACATGGTCCAAGACGGGCTGTTGAGGGTGTGTGAGTACCGGAGCGAAGCGTAGCGGAGGGATCCGCGGTTCTTTCGGCACACCCTCTGTTGCCTTCGGGGCTGCGCAGATAGACGTGGAACACGTTGTTCGCGTCGATGTAGACTCCGGCGAGTCCTGCCTTGTTGTTCAGGCTTACAGGACGGCCAAAAACCGGCCATGTCCTCTGCGGAGAGCAATTAATCTTTAGGACAAACCGGGGGACAGTCCGGGAGTGGACCCCTTGATTGAGACAGCGAAAAATAGGGACAGTTGCGGTTGGCTGCTGGCGGCTAATGCTGGAGCGGAATGGGGGTCAGGATTCGCTCACCGGAGAACAATATCCAGCTTAGTGACGGACGCGGCCGGAATGCTAACGTTCAGCAGACCACCGCCCGCCGCTATCGCGAGAGTTGTGGACATCACGGCATTCGGGTGGTCGAAGGTGTTGTGCGCGTGCATGTCACTGGCCGCCAGAACGGTACCAGATGCACTGGCTACCGCGGCGCCTCGAAGGGCGATCTGGGTCTCGACCGTCTTCGACAAATCGGGATTGACTATGGTGAGCGTCACGACCTGATTTTTTCGCGATGCTGAGCCGTTGAGACCCCAGAAACGTGCCGGCCGGTCTTCGCGCATGTACGGCACATCCGGTGCCGAGAACTCGGCCCGCAGAGCCTGCCCGCCCTGGTGTGCGGCGTACATCGCGAAGACATGAAAGTTAGGCGTGGCGAAGAAGCGGTCCTCATGCGCCATAAATAGCGCATTGATGTTGTTGATGAGCTGTGCGCAGGCGGCCATGCTCACTTTCTCCGGATTGCGGTTAAAGGTGTCCAGAGTCAGCGCCGTGGCCAGTGCATCGCGCAACGTTATCTGCTGGCCGAAGATGTGGGTGGGGTCGAGTTCGGTCCCCTCGCGATACCACGGACCATATTCGTCCACCACCAGCTTGACGCGATGCTGCGTATCGTACTGCCCCATCACCGCCCACTGATCGTGAATGATCTGCTCCATGCGATCGCACTCGCGCAACAACTCATACCAGTCTACGGAATCAAACTGCAGCGCGTCGCCTTTGCCGGCCAGCCAGTCCTTCGTCTTGCCGCGGCTCAAGTTCCACCCGTAGTGATGCACCGACCAGCCCGTAAAGCCAGGGTTGTTGTAGGCTCGGTCGGAGTAGATTTGTTGGAAAAAGCGATGGGTCCAATCGATATCGTTATCGTTCGGACCGGACCCGATCAGTTGCAGGTCTATGCCGTATCGCGGAATCCAATCCGAATAGCGGCGGAACTCGGAGGCATATTCTTCCGGGGTAAAGTCCCCGCCGCAACCCCAACTCTCGTTGCCTATACCCCAGTAGCGCACATGAAACGGTTCTGGAAAACCGGCGGCCGCGCGCACCTCGGCTAGGGTTGTGCTTCCGGCAGGAGAGTTGCAGTACTCCACCCAATGATCAAAATCAAGCGCAGCAAGACTCCGCAGGTTGGCTGCGAGATATGGTTGTGCGCCGGTCAGCTTGCAAAACCGGATGAACTCATTGGTGCCGAATTGGTTGGTTTCAAAGAGCTGCGGCCCTTTGTCGTGCAGTCTGATCGCATCGTGATCAACCTCCCAGAAATTGGTACGGCGTGGCCGCTTCGAAGCTTCCCCGATCCCATCTTTCCAGTCGTAGCTATCCGCGAAGCAGCCTCCTGGCCAACGAATGATCGGAACATGAATCTGCTTCATCATGTCCACCAGTTGAGACCGGATGCCGTATTGGTTGGCGATTTTCGATTTCTCTCCGACCCACACGCCGTCGTAAATCACGCCGCCGATATGTTCGGTGAACTGGCCATAGATATTAGGCGAAATCTCCCCCAGCGGCTCGTCCAGCAGGACCTCAATGCGAGCGTCGGCGTCCTTCGCCCAAACACTCGCACTGGAAAAAGCAAGCACAGTGCCTGCGACCGCCGAGCTCTTGAGAAACTGTCTCCGTTTCACGGCAACTCCCTGTCATTTCGATCCGCAAACTGCGCAAAATATGTTCGCGCCCATGGCCAAACCATTCCGCTAGATCTGCGCCGACGCCTTGCAGATCGTACCTATCCCCGGTTACTCGCCAGCTTTCCAGGCTTAGGGAGGGTGTCTTCTATCGCAATGAGCGCAGCAAAAGCGCGATTCAGCCCGAACTGGCGAATCGACGCTTGCAGAATCAGGCCGTGCAGACAGCGATGCGGGCGGAACGGGACCGGGGCTTAGCTTTCACTACGATCTCAACGTCCTGCCCGAGAGCAACCAAAAAGCGCATCAGCCGCTCCACAGAGAAGCCTTGCAGCTTGTAATGCAGCAGCGCGGAGACCTTGGGCTGATTGATTTCGAGCGCAGTCGCGACTTCAGCCGGAGTAAGTCCGCGTCGTTCCACAATCCGGTTGATCGCAGCGCCGAGGCGGGCTTTGGTGTCGAGTTCGGCAGCGTCGGGCAGCCCCATATCAGCAAAGACATTGCCGCTGCTCGGTATCACTCGCGCTGTAGTTCTCTTAGCCATGCCTCTCCTCGTAATCCCTTTGCGCCACCTTCAGACGTTCGCGTACCAAGACAACATCGGATTGTCTGGTATCGATCCCGCGCGGCGATTTCTTCTGAAAGACGTGCAAAACATAGACGGCCTGCGCGAAGCGAACTGTGTAGATCGCCCGGTATGTGTCGCCGTCATAGTCCTTGACAACCTCCAGAATTCCCGGCCCCTCACCCTTCCAAGGCTTGGCCGCCGGGTGCTTTCCGCCGTACTGCGCGGCGCTCAGGGCAAATCCGACGCTCCGCTGAACGTCGGACGGGAATCGCGTAATGTCTTTCAACGAAGAGCCAATCCAATAGAGCGGCTTTTCGCCCGGTACGGGTGGCCGTGTCATGATTATCCCACTTCTAGGATATTGTGTCGAGACTGCAATCCCGAACGAATTGATGTTAAACCCTCCAGATTTGTACTATTCCCATCCGCGCCTGTCCGTTCCTCAAAGTGACGTTGATGGCTCGCCAAGTTGCGCCCCGATTTCGAACAGCGTTAGCGCCGATTTGTGCTGACCATTCCGTCCGGGTAACTGTCTTCGTCTCGAATCCCGAGCAGGCTCAAAACGTCATGTTCGGAAAGCGATCAAAGAGATGGCACTGGACGAGTTGCGCTCAGCACGTGAGTTCACCCAGGCGGAACTGTCCCAGGTGCTGAATGTCGACCAGGGCTCCATCTCGAAGCTCGAACGTCGTACGGATATGTATATCGGCACTCTTCGCCGTTACATTGAAGCGATGGGAGGGAGCCTTCAGATCCGTGCAGTATTTCCGGATGGAGAGGTTCAAATCAAGCAATTTCAGGATGCTCCCTAGAACACTGGATCAAGCCGTCGATTGCGGGGAAAGAAGGTTTCTTCTACGGAGAGGTGGATGGATACGCGCTGGGTTTGGCGGCGTAGATGCGCACGCCCATACCATTGAGCATGCTTCGCCCCTCCTGGGCTTCGGGGGTTTGTGGATAGCGCTGCACCAAGGTCCGCAGTTCCCGCACACCGGCGTCCTTTTGACCCATTTGTATCAGCGACTGGCCTTTGCGTAGTTCCGCTGCGGGAGCCTTGGAGTTGCCTGAATACTGTTCCAGAACGGCATCGTAGCCTTTGACCGCGGCGGCGTACTTGCCCTGGCGGTAGTTGACCTCACCCATGTAAAACTGGGCGTTTCCCGCCAGCGGGTCTTGCGGGTAATAGTGAATGACATCCCCGAATTCAGAAATGGCGACGTTGTACTTGGCGGAGTTGTAATCGCGAAGAGCACTCTGGTAAAGCTGATCGACGGGAGGGGCCGCAGGCGTCGCCAGCGCCGGTGCCACCGCCTGCCCGGGACCCTGGTTTGCCGGCATACTTGCCCCTGCAGGAGGAGCGCCGCCGGGCTGCGCCGGCATTCCGTTCACGTTCTGCATCTGGCCCTGCAAGGATTGCACCTGCGTGCTCAGGTTGGCGATGCGGGTCTTCAGCTCATCCACCGAGTCGTTCAGCGATTGGATCTGGGTGGATAGCTGGGTGTTGGTGGAACCGCGCTGCTCGCTCTCCGCTTTCAAGGTAGCTTGAAGAGCATTGACAGCCGACATCATCCGGTTCACGTTGTCCGTGTTTTGCTGCACCAGGTTGACGATCACGCCCATGCGCTCGTCATTGGAGGTTTGCAGGTGCTGCACCGCGTCCTGAAGTTGCTGGACCTGGGTTTGCAGTTGAACCATTTCCTTGGAGACGGCAAAGGCGTGAGGCAAAGCGAAGAGGGCAACGGCGGTGAATTGCAGAATGTGTTTACGCATGGTGCTCCCATTGAAGGAGCGGCACAGGCCGCCCCCTCCTAGTCTATTCCGCCGCTAGCGATCGAGCGAGAAACCCGCGCGGCGGTTCAACTGCCAGCATTGCTCGTTCGCCTGGCTGCAGAACTGCTTCTCCTTGCCATAGCTCACGGTGCGGACGCGATCCGGGGCGATGCCTCCGTTCACCAGGGCCTGCTTGGCCGCGTTGGCGCGGTTTTCGCCCAGCGCCAGGTTGTATTCCGCCGAGCCGCGGTCATCGCAATACCCGCCCACCACCACCTTAAGCGTAGGGTGCGCAGCCAGGAAGCTGGCGTCCTGCGCCAGTATGGTCTGGGCGTCGGGACGGACGTCGTAGCTGTCGTAGTCGAAGAAGGCCGGCTTGACGTTCTGCTCGAACATCTGCTCGTCCATCGTCTCACCGGTGCTCTGGGGCGGCGCCGCCGGGGCGGTGACGGTCAGACGCGCGGTCGCATCGGTCGAACCCCCGGGGCCGCGGGCGACCAAATGATAGGTGGTCGAATCGGTAGGTTGGACGTTCTGCGTGCCATAGGCATTCACCGTGCCGATGCCGTCAATCGAGATGTCGGTCGCATCGCTGGTCTTCCAGGCGAGCACTGCGCCTCCTCCCGGGGTGATGCTGTCGGGCGTCACCGTGATCGAGGCCGTGGGTGCCGGCGATGTAGCCGCTGGTGGGGGCGGGGGTGGGGGCGGCACTGCTTTCTTATGGCAGCCGGCCGCCAGCGTTAACGTGGCGACGGCGATGAGCGAAGCAAAATGCCTGACGTGCAGAGTTCTCACAGTGTTCTCCTCAAGTTCGTTCGGTTTCCAGGATGCCGGTAGAAATTATTTCCAACTCCAGTTGGGCATCGAATTGCCGCTGCTCTGGGTCAGACGATGCTGTTCCGTGCCATCAGAAAGCATGGTCCAAATCTCGGATCCGCCGCCTTTTTCGCGCTGGAATACGATGTGCCGCCCATCCGGAGACCAGGAAGGGAAATCCTGCCGTCCCTCGTCATGGGTCAGCTGGGTCCAACGTTTGCTGGCAATGTCCATGATGTAGATATCCTGCCCGCCCGGCGCGCCGGGGCCGTACTTGCGGTTCCAGGCGAAGGCCAGGAATTGTCCGTTGGGGGACCAGGAAGGCGAGGTGGCATAGCCACCGTCGGTCAGCCGCTGCACGCTGGTCCCATCCGAGTCCATCAGGTAGATCTGGGGCAGGCCCGTGCGCCCGCTACACCAGGCAATCTGAGCATTCGTCTTGGGATTCCAGGTGGGGGAAACGTCGGGCCCCTTGAAGGTGGTGACTTGCTTCAGGTTGCCTCCGTTGGCGTCGGAGGTGAAGATCTCAGGATCGCCGGAGCGCGCAGCGGAGAACGCCAGCTTGGCTCCGTCGCTCGACCAAGCCGGGGAAAGGGTGGTGCCTACCGGGGAAGAGAAGCTGACTCCCCGGCCCAGGACCAGCGAAAACATGCGAATGGACCAACCCATTTTTCCTAACGACGCAAAGGCGACGCGGTCGTTGTTGGGAGACACGCGCGGCGAGAGCGAGATGGTGCCCAGGTGGGTGACTGGATGCGCGCCTTGGCCGTCGTAATCCATTTGCCAGATCTCTTTGTTTCCCCCGCGTGCAGCGACGTAATAGATGTGGGTCTCAGCGATGCCGGGAATTCCGCCTCCCAGGCGGGTGATGATTTCATCGGCAAAGCGATGCGCGATCAGGCGTGCATTGTCCTGGCTAGCGGCTTCGTTGTACTGCTTGCCCAGGATCTGCGGCGACTCGGGATTCTTCGCGTCAAACAACCAACCGTAAACGGCGAGCCGCCCGCCGCTAGCGGCAAACGACCCGAAAGCCACCATCGAGGCGTTGGCCGGCGCAGCCGCCCACGCGGCCAGATTCATCTGCTGCGGAGACGCGGGCGTGAGCGGCGGAGCCATGCTCTTTGAAACCATGTCGAAAATGCCGGCATTGTTCAGGTCGCTATAAAGCGTGGTATCGAACGTAGTTTTGAGCGCGGGAGTTTGCGGGTCAGCGGAACTGGGATTGAAGTCAGCGGCCGCCAAACGAATGCGGGCTGCTCCCAGGTTGGTTCCCGTGCGGACCCAATCCTGCGCACCTGCCTGCCATTCCAGGGAAAGAAGCAGCAGAATAAAACAAATGGATCGGGAGTGGGGGAGGGAAATTCCTTTGAAAGCTCTCATGCCTTGCGCTTTCTTGAGTTTAACCGATAAAAACGCAACTCAGTTACACCGGTAACCTGATCGTGCACCTTTGTGCAGGCCGGGGGAAACTCTGTCTTGTATAGGGCGCGACTTTAGTCGGGCCGCAAATGATTGAGACAGGCAGGGCTTTAGAGGGTGTGTGAGTACCTGGAAAAGGCACCGCGGGTCCCTCCAATACGCTTCGCTCCGGTCGGGACCTGCGGTGCCTTCGGCTAGTAACTCACACACCCTCTACAGCCCTGCGTGAGAACTCGACTTT